>Ga0193716_1000204_pt1 | contig 36171 bp, 28 predicted proteins | sample U2c1metaG_FD_145901 | JGI IMG/M metagenome (GOLD analysis project Ga0193716, IMG submission 145901) | Soil microbial communities from a riparian zone of the East river system, Colorado, United States - U2c1 | ecosystem: Environmental > Terrestrial > Soil > Riparian zone | place: USA: East River...
CAGACGGAGTTTGCTTCGCGGGCGCCAATCTTTCAGCGGCCTGATTATCTCAGCATTCCGCAGATGCAGGATGGGCAGGGGTTGAATGCCTTGCTCCAAAACTATTGGATGGTGATCCATCCGCCGATACTTTTCCTTGGTTTTTCTTCTACGGTTGTACCGTTCGCCTATGCCATCGCGGGGCTTTGGAAAAAACAGTATGGTGACTGGACGCGTGTGGCGCTGCCCTGGACCTTGTTTTCCGGTTGTATGTTGGGCCTGGGCGTCATGATGGGCGCGGCCTGGGCATATGAGGCCCTGAGTTTTGGTGGTTACTGGAACTGGGACCCGGTGGAGAATGCTTCGATGGTGCCCTGGCTGGTGATCGTTGCGGGATTACATACGCAGGTCGTTTATAATGCGACGGGTCATTCGTTGCGGGCTACTTATTTCTTCCTGATCACGCAATTCCTGCTGGTCCTCTATTCGACCTTTCTGACGCGCAGTGGTATTCTTGGAGACCTGTCGGTGCATGCTTTTGTCGAGTCGGGAATGAATGTGCAGCTGGCCTTGTTTGTACTGGTATTCCTGGTGCCGGCTTATGCCTTGTTTATATCCCGGTATAAAAAGATCCCGCATATCGTCAAGGAGGAGGCTACGGATAGCCGTGAGTTCTGGATGTTTATCGGGTCGCTGGTGCTGTTTCTTTCGGCGATGTTTGTCATCATATCCACTTCGCTGCCTGTGATCAATCTTATGCTGGCAAAGGACAAGAAGGTTAGTACGGGTGACGATCCTGCTTTTGCTTATAACCGGATTGAAATATTTATCGCCATCCTGCTTGGGCTGTTTACTGCCATAACGCAATATTTGAAATACAAGGGTACGACGAGGGATACCTTGCTGAAGAAGATCTGGCTGCCGACTGCTGTTGCCCTGACGATCTCGGTGCTGGTGAGTGTCTTTGGCGGGATCCACTATGATAAATATGGCGCTGGTTATCTGGCGGCGATACATCTGGCTTTGTTTGCCGCGATCTATGCCGTGGTGGCCAATCTCACCTATATCCGTGTCGGGCTCAACGGGAAATTGAAGGCTGCGGGTGCTGCCGTGGCGCATGTCGGATTTGGGCTGATGCTTGTGGGCATATTGTTGTCTTCGTCGAAGAAACAGGTGTTGTCGATCAATACGACGGGGATCGCTCTTCCTTTCGATCCTGCCACTAAACAGGATCCGATGGAAAACCTGACGCTTATCAGGGGTACGAAGACCGATATGGGTAAGTACTGGGCCACTTATGTCCGGAATGACTCTGTCGATGAGCACCAGATCACCTATTTCCAGGTCCATTTTGACAAGAAGGATGGGTCGGAACAGTTCGATCTCTATCCGTTCTTTATCAAGAATACGAAGGGGCAGGAAGGTTCGGCTCCTAATCCGGACAACCGGCATTACTGGAATAAAGATATTTTTAGCTATGTCAATGCGTACAGCCGGGATCATGTGGATGATACGGTGACGTTCAGGCCTTCGGTGCTGGCGATGAAGGACACGGTGTATTATTCAAAAGGTTTTGTGATATTGGATTCGGTCATTATCAATCCTAATAATGGCAGGTATCATTTTGGTCCGAATGACACGGCGCTGATGGCAAGGGTTACGGTTGTGGGGCAGGACAGTACGCGGTCGATAGCTTATCCGGTGTTTTATCTGAAAGACAATATGCCCCGGTATATCAATGATACGGTGTTTACGCAGGATCTGGCTATCCGGTTCAACCGGGTTGCGGAGAATCGCAAGATCGAGCTGGGGTTGAAGGAGTCGGCGAATATGGTGCCTTTTATTGCTTTGAAGGTGTTGGAGTTTCCCCAGATCAATATTTTATGGATCGGGACGATCATTATGATCACCGGCTTTGTGATGAGTATTATTTGGCGCAGGCGCCAGGGGAGGTTGGCTAAGGTTTGAGTTGGCGCTGCTGCGGCGATTGCGCTGCGACCGGGTGCGACGATTGGGTGAGTTGGGCTGCGGTGCGAGCCTTGATCGAGGCAATAGGTTGATTGTCAATGGGTGGTGGGGTTGGGTTACCTTGGGCTTCTTGGGCGTATTAATTGTGAAGGTTTTTTGTAACTTACAATCTAGTATGCGCCTTTTTTTCAGGAAATATCTGTTGCTTTCTCTGATCGTACCTTTGGTAACCGTCGCGGGTGTATCCGCGCAGGTGGTGCCGGATACGACAAATATTCCTCAGCCGATACTGGGTCCGAATGATACTATACCTGTGCCGGCGAAAATTTATGGCGGGGAGGTGATACCTGCAAATACCATTGAATATACCTGGGTTCGGGCTCCGATGTCGCCTGCTATGCGGCGCCGGATGGAGGAGTGGACGCGTTTGCGTAATGCGGTGTATGTCACCTATCCCTATGCACGTCGTGCGGGGATCATCATGAATGATATTAACTCGAAGCTGGCCCTGCTGAATACGGAGGGGGAAAGGAAGGCTTATATCGCTACGAGGGAGAAGGAATTGAAGAAGGAGTTTACGGCTCCGCTGGAGCAGATGTCGATCTATCAGGGGAAGATCTTAATGAAGCTGATCAATCGCCAGACGGGGAATAACTGTTACAATATTATTAAAGATTATAAGGGTGGTTTTACGGCGCGGTTCTATCAGACCGTGGCTTTTTTCTTCAGCAGCAATCTCAAACAGCCTTATGACCCGAAGGGGGATGACCAGGCTATCGAATCCATCGTCCAGGAGGTGGAGAGGATGTATCATGGGTAGCTCCGGGGTAGCTGATCCCAATGGCTACTTTGTGTTGTCTAATTTTTGAGTTAAAATGTCGTTCAGCTGTTTCAGATCAGCTGAGTCGCCGGACGAGTTCCCGACAATGTCTTCTTCAGATGCTTTATAGACAATCTTTCCTTCCGGATCGATCAGGTATAGTTGCGGGATGCCCGATATCTGATAGGCATGGATGATATCCTGGTTGCCAAATACCTGCGGCCAGTCCATGTGATAGCGAGTGACAGCATCTTCAAAGGATTTTCTTTCTTCATCCAGCGTTATCGAGATAATACTCAGCTTTGTGCTATCGTATTTTCTCCTGATGGCGACGATTGTCGTGGAAGTATAATCGGGCGCTATTTCCCCTTTATTTGTATTCTTTTTGGCAGCAATCGCACGTAAGATCACTTTTCTGTCCGGGCTATTGCGCAAACTGTCCGGGAATACCGTATTAAAAACCACTGCCACCGTATCTGCGCTGACCTGGTTCGAGGCCGCGATCTCTTTTCTGAAAAGCCAGAGGGAAAAATAAGAATTTGGATTTTGACGGATAAATTCCAGTTGCCGGGTTCTTAGCCGGCTGAACAAAGCATAGACAGCCCGGGTGTTGCTATCGGATGGTTGCCTTGGTACATTTATGTAGTCGACAAGCGCCTTCCATTCCTTCCGCTGGAAACTATCCAGCTTATCCCGTCCCATTTGCCGGATGGACCAGGCATTCGTCAGGATGCAATTTGCCACCGGATCCTGCCCCGGGGGTTTGGGAGTAACCGCAATATCTGCTCTTTCCTTTCCTACCCAAAAACTATTGGTAAAGTGTGTCTGACCCGTGACGTGTGGATAAAGGCTTTGATAAAGTTCATAACACAAAGTAACGATTTTTGCTATTTTTTACTTCTGTGTGAAACGGGGAATCGTTAATTATTTGTTTAAGATCGCGCTCGATGGTGAAGCAGATCGCGGTCATCGGGGTATCGGTGGGTTTATTTTCAAAAGGGTCCTGTAAATGGATGGCCATTTTTTCGATGAGGAAGAAAACGGCGGATATAGCCATGACGACGGGTATGGACATGTAGCCGAAGAAATCCACTACGGCAAAGGGCAGCAATAGGAAGAAGAAGAGCAGGGAGAAATGGATATACAGGCTGTAGGTGGATGGGAAGATGGTGTTCTTGATCCGTTCGCATTTTCCCATGGCATCGCTTAGCCGCGATAGGGTAGTATCGATGGCCACCTGCTGATATTCGTTGATAATGCCGGAACGCAGCGCTTTTTGCAATTCCTGCCCATGGATCTCCAGAATGGCCATGGGCGAATTGTTGAAGTTCCTGATGTGCTGCATATCACTGCGGCTGAGGAATTTCTCGATGCCATTGGTGCTTTCCTGTCCCCGGAGACTGCGGCTAAGACTGTAACACCAGGCGATCTGTCTTTTGATGAACCGGGACCGGAAGAAATGGGTTTGTTCATCCTGTTCAGGGGCATGAATGAAGGCGTTGATCTGGCGGGCAAGACTGCGGCTGTCGTTGACTATCGCGCCCCAGATCGTCCGGGCTTCCCACCATCGATCGTATGCCTGGTTGGACCGGAAGGCCAGCAACAGGGAAATAACGGTCCCCATGATCATCGGGATCGAGAGGGGGATTGCCAGGTCTGTGAAATGAAAGACCTTGTAAAGAATGACAACGCCAACGGTGTATAGGCTTACGAGTGCCAGTTCGGTTTTTATTTTCCCGATGATGTATTTGATGGGGATATTCTTTTTCAGTAGCATATTACGCGTGTATTTTCTCTTTATATAATAAGGTTGTGAGGGTGCCAAATTCGCCCGGATATACCCTGTCGATAGGGATGACCTGTATATTGGTCCTTCGAAGGGATCCGATGCAGCTGGCTGATTGTGGGAGAGCTTGTTTGTATTCATAATCACTAAGCATATAGATCAGCTGGATAGACCGGGATTCCATGTAGTGGCGCAGATAAACACGGGAGTTGCTCCACAGGAAATCAAAGGAAAGGCGGTTGATGGCGGCGGGGTATTTTTTTCTTAACAGATCCAGGGCTTCCGTGAATTGGGGAGGAACCTGGTTGAATGGTTTTCGTTGTTGCAGGAACAGGAGGTCGCCGATCCCCGTAGGCATGTTCAGTGTGTGAATAAGATGAATGTTACATGGATGGCCCGCGGTATTTCTGCATATTTCATGGACGGGATAAAGGGATGTGAGGGAAAGATCGGTTGGTAATAAGATGTTTTGCATGATTATAAATTTTAGGGCAAGATGCAGCCGTGGTGTAAGAAAGTGGTAAGAGGGAAGTTTGAATGAGGTAAAAAGTTGGTAAGAAAATGGAAAGAATTTATAGCGGGAGCTTGATGATCACTTCTGTGCCGATATTTTCTTTTGAGCTGATATCGATACTGCCCTTGTAGAGTCTAACGATATTGAGGGCCAGGGGGAGACCTATTCCATAACCAAACGTTCTTTTTGCGTTGGAGGCCCGGAAGAAAGGATCGAAGATATGCCGGATCTCGCCCTCCGGTATGCCAATGCCGTGGTCGGAGATGATAAAGATCACATTTTTGCCGGTGGCTGCCGTGGCGAAGGTGACGGGTTTCTGGCCGGAATATTTGCAGGCGTTGAGGAGGACATTGGAAATGGCCAGCTCAAATAGCTGTGCGTTGCCGTGAAGGGTCAGCCTGTGACCGGGCTGAAGACTCTGGTCGAGATGGATGACGGACTGGGGATAGACGTTATGTGCTACGCGCAGGCTATTATAGACCAGCTCTTCCACATCTACCTCTTCATAGACAAGATTTCCTGAAAAGCCGGATTGAGCCAGTTCGAGCAGTCCCCGGGTGATGGATTGTAATTTCTCCGCCTCGGTCATGATCACTTTGAGGGAGCTGTTGTATTCTTCCGGTGTACGCTGGCGGAGCAGGGCCAGGTCTGCCTCGCCTATAATGGCTGTCAATGGCGTGTTGAGCTCATGAGAGGCGTTGCTTACAAAATTATTCTGGGTCTCGAAGGCGGTCTCCAGGCGGGAGAGCATGTCATTGAACGTAGACGCCAGAGCGGAGAGCTCGTCTTTGCCAGGGATTTCCAGCCGTTCGTGGAGGGAGGTGGCGCTGATGCGGGTCATTCTTTTGGCGATGTTCCGTATCGGGGACAGCACCTGGCGGGAGAAGAGAAGACCGATGCTGAACAGGACGATAGCGGATATGATGCAAACGCTGATGAGAATCGTTTGCAGGCTTGAAAGAAAATTTTGGGCATAGCTATGCACTGCTGTGACGATGATGAAATATTCTCCCTGCGGGGCCTGATGAACGATCCCGGTATAGAACTGAAACTTCTGACGGGTAGAGGCTTTCCCGGACCGGCGGAGGTCCTGAAAGAAATGGGGGCCGGCGGTTTTGTATAAAGGACTTGTCCGTACCCGGTCGAGGGTGTCTGTCCGGATAATGAATTCCTCTTCTTCGGGCAGGCGCTGGAGGTGCTGTTTGCGCAGATCTTCATATACCTGCTGGTTCCTGTCGCTGACGTCGAAGTTGATCCTGGATGAAATTACTGCGCGAAGTTCGAGTCTTGTATAAAAGTCTTCGAATGCTTTTTCGTTGGCGAAATAATAGATCGCGGTGCTGAGCATGATGATGACCGAGAGACACAGGAGTGTGAACAGGAGGGTGATCTTGAGCTGTATTTTCATGCGTCAAGCTTCTTTTAAAATATAACCCATTCCTACGACGGTCTGGATGACCCGGCTGGTCTCGGTGTCTTCCAGTTTTTTGCGGAGGTAATTTATATAGACATCTACCGTTTTGGTGTTGAGGTTGAAGTCATAACCCCATACTTTTTCAAGGATATCCATGCGGGAAAGGACCTTGCGGGGATTGCGCATAAGGTATTCGAGCAGGCGGAATTCTGTGGCGGTGAGGTCGATGGTCCGGTCGTTGCGCCTGGCGACTTTTTCGTCGAGGTTGAGAACGATGTCAGAGAATACCAGGACATTTGTCGAGGGGGTAGGAGAAATGGTCTGTCTTCTCAACAGTGAGCGAACCCTGGCGAGCAATTCCGCTATTTTAAAAGGTTTTGTGAGGTAGTCATCCGCGCCGGCGTCCAGACCGGTTACGACATTGTCGACCGAACCGAGGGCTGTCAGCATCAACAGTGGGGTATGGATCCCCTGTTTGCGTATTTTCCGGGTAAGGTCGATGCCATTGGCACCCGGGATCATAAGGTCCATGATGAAAAGGCCGTACTCAAAGCGGTTGATATGATCCCAGGCAGATTCACCATCCATGGCCACCGATACTTCGTAGGACTCTTCTGTCAGTGCCTTACGGATAACCGATGCTACGGCTGGTTCGTCTTCTATGACTAAGATGCGGGAGCTCATTTTATAGTTTACAAATCTTTTCGATGATACCTGTCGTTGAGAAGCCCGGGACGATCGGGTTGATCACGACTTTGCCGCCGGAGGCGATCACTTCTTTGGCGCCGACGATCTGGTCAAGCGTATAGTCGCCGCCTTTAACCAGCACATCGGGGGCTATGGCCGTTATCAGGTTGAGGGGGGTATCTTCTTCGAAGAGGATCACGGCGTCTACCATGAGCAGGGAGGCGATGACAGTAGCCCGGGCGTCCTGCTCGTTGACGGGGCGTTGTTCGCCTTTGAGACGGCGGGTGGAGGCATCCGTATTAAGGCCGACGATGAGGATGTCGGCTTCGCGGGCTGCATCGGATAAAGAGGCGATGTGTCCCTGGTGCAGGATGTCGAAACAGCCGTTGGTAAAGGCGATGGTTTTGCTTAGCACCCGCCAGCGCTGGACCTGGTGGAGGAGGCCGGAGAGGTCATATATTTTTTGCGGAATGATCTGAGGTATTTTCATATAATTTTTTTTGTGGCAACGATAGGAATATGCCGTGTGGGCGTTTATGCCGGGTCGTTGGGATCGCGTGTGATTTCGTGCAGGGCTATGGACTCGCTTTTGATGGGTTCAATGACCAATGGGCTTTTATTGATCCTTGGCAAGAGGATAAAGCTTATTGTGCCAAACAGGATAAAGCTAAGGAATTGTCCGAACCAGAGCAGCCAGCCCAGGGCCTGACCATAGGGTGCTTCGGGGATGCCGTAAAAGGCAACGGTCTGTGCTACCAGGAGGGCGTAGGCTCCGATGCCACCGGGTGAGATGATCATGCCGATGCTGCCCATTGCAAGGACACTAAGGGCATCGATGATGGTAAGATGGCTTGTTGCGCTGATAGCAAAAAAACCAAACCAGGTACTTAAGAGATAGAGGCCCCAGATCCCTACCGTGTAAACGAAGAAGAGGGGTTTGTTCTTTACGCCCCGGACGCTGGTGAGGCCGTGCCAGATGTTGACAAAAATGTTCTTTATCTTTCGTACGATGGTGGTGTGGCCGAAGCTCTTCAGGGCCCATCTGCCGGCAAGGAGGACGATGGCTGCTATGGCCAGGAGCAGGGTTATCTTTAACCAGGAGATCTGGCCTTGTGCGTTGTGGAAAAGAGAGTTGATCTTATCAGCTGTGAGCGAGTGGATCACATCGTACTGGAAGATCAGGGTGAGCGCGAAGACGCTGAGCAGGCAGATGAGGTCGAAGGCGCGTTCGGCTACGACGGTGCCGACCAGCTTGTCGGCCGGGACCTTATCATAACGGGCGATGATTGTACATTTCAGGACTTCTCCGAGACGTGCGCCGATGTTGGCGAAGTAACCGATCATCACCGCTAAAAAACAGTTGAGGATAGACGTCTTATAGCCCATGGATACGATCAGCTGTCGCCAGCGAAGGGCGCGCAGCCAGTGACTGGCCAGCAGTAGTCCCAGCACCGGCACCAGGAGCCAGTAATTGGCACGATGCAGGGAATCTTCCAGTTTTATCCAATCCTGCCTGGTCATGTTCTTCACGCTAAGCCACACAAAAAACGCTGCCAGTGCAGCGAAAAAGACATATTGAAACAGGACCAGTAATTTTTTCTTCATATCCCGTACAATTTACAGCTTATTTCCTTCTTTTGGAAAAACGATCCAGGGTTTGAAGGTCTTCGCTTTTTCAAAATCCATACGTGCATATGAAATGACGATGACGATGTCACCCACTGCACCTTGTCTTGCAGCGGGGCCATTAAGACAGCAGGTTCCGGAGCCGCGCCGGCCTTTTATGAGATAGGTTTCGATACGGGTTCCGTTGTTGACGTTGACGATCTGCACTTTTTCATTTTCGATCATATTCGCTGCATCCATCAGGTCTTCGTCCAGGGTCAGGCTACCTACATAGTTGAGGTTGGCTTCCGTGATGGTGGCGCGGTGTACTTTGGATTTCAGTATTTCTATGTCCATGATTTTGTTTTTTAAGAATCGGCAAAGTTACGGCAAAATCATATTATCGATGAGGCGGACCTCGCCCTGGAAGGCTGCGATGAGGGCGACGGCTCCCGGGGAGCCGGGATCGAGCGGTTCGAGGGTTTCGGTGTCGGCGATGGCGATGTAGTCTATTTTGAATTGGGCGTCTTCGAGGATTTTTTGGGCATGGGAGACGGAGGCATTGGGGGACGGGCCAATTGATGGCGTGGTAGTGGGGGACCCGGCGTTGGCGATGAAGAGCAGCGCCTTGTAGATGGCTGTGGCGCGCTGGCGTTCGTCGGGGTTGAGGCGGACGTTGCGGCTGCTCATGGCAAGGCCGTCGGCTTCCCGGAGGATGGGACAGCTATGGAAGTTGATGGTCCAACCCATGAGGTGGATGAGTCGTTTGACGACCATACATTGCTGATAATCCTTTTGTCCCATGAATAATTCATCGGGTTTTACCAGCTGGAGCAGGCGTCGCATGACCTGGCAGACGCCCTGGAAGTGGCCGGGGCGATATTTGCCTTCAAGAAGGGTCTCGAGGTGTCCCAGATCATAGGTTTCGAGATTTTTTGTCCCATCGGGATACATTTCGCCGACTTCGGGTAAAAACAAGACTTCAACCCCTGCATTTTCAAGTAATATGATATCTTTTTCTATTGTGACGGGGTATTTCTGGAAATCCTTGGGGTCATTAAACTGGGTGGGGTTGACAAAGATGCTACAAACGGTAAGGGTAGCCGTTTTTTTTGATATATCGATAAGTGATATATGTCCTGCGTGAAGGGCGCCCAATGTAGGGACGAAACCGATGGTGGCGCCCGAACTACGTTGCTGGTCGAGATAACGGTTCAGGTCCCCTGTTTTTTTAAATAAAATCATTTTTTTTTAGTGATTTAAGCGTCAAAAGCGGCTACAGTGCCGATTTTACAATAAAAATTGTACCTTTGCAAACTATTTCGTCATTGGATTGCAGCAAAAAATTGTCGAAAATATAATTTTTACGGCAATCCGGTTAGTATCATTTAGCCGGACTCTGTCCGGTAAGGCTCGTCTCAATAATTACTGATAAATAATGCTACAAAAAAAGCGAATTTTATTTATTGCCAACGAAATGTCGCCTTATTTAGAGCTGACAGAATTTGCGGAAATTGTTAACAAGCTGGCAATTAAATCGAATGATAATGGTTTTGAAGTGCGTTGTATCATGCCGCGGTTTGGTGTTGTAAATGAAAGAAGGCATCGGCTTCATGAGGTGGTTAGGCTTTCAGGTATCAACGTATCGGTCGAAAACGACGATTATCCTCTTCAGATCAAAGTAGCATCTCTTCCCAATGCCCGGCTCCAGGTATATTTCCTGGACAATGAAGACCTCTTCAAGCGCAAGTTCATTTTTCATGATGAGGCAGATAAGTGGTTTGACGACAACGGATTACGCACAGTATTTTATTGCAAAGGAGCCCTGGAGACCGTCAAGAAATTTGGCTGGCCTCCGGACGTCATTCACTGCAGCGGCTGGATGACGGGTCTTATTCCATTGTATCTGAAAACTGTCTACAAGAAGGAGCCTGTTTTTGCCCATAGCAAGTGTGTGTACACCATTGGTCAGAATACGTTCAAGGAAAAGCTGGGCCCGGATTTTCTGAAGACAGCGAATATCCACGCTAATATAAAAGAAAAGGACCTCGAACCATATAAGGAGGCCAATAATACGGGGCTGTTCCGGGGTGGGGCCACCTACGCCGACGCCATCACTTTTGGGGCTGAAAAGGTCGATAAGAAGCTGATCGATGAATTTGGCAAGATCCGGGGCAAGAAGGTCCTTTCCTTCAACGCCGAGTCGGATTTAACAGATTATTTGCAGTTATACACGGACCTGAGTAAATAATCGCTTAGGTATGCACTTTTTTGCGGCAATCTTTTATCTTTGCCCGCGTAAAGTTGATAACCCATTAATATTCATTAAATCTTTAAAACAAAATGCCTTATTTATTCACTAGTGAGAGCGTTTCTGAAGGACACCCTGATAAAGTGGCTGACCAGATCTCCGATGCGTTGATTGATCATTTCCTTGCTTTTGATCCTCAATCTAAAGTAGCCTGTGAAACGCTGGTAACTACCGGGCAGGTTGTTTTGGCCGGAGAAGTAAAATCGAAGGCTTATCTCGACGTTCAGGATATTGCCCGTGAAGTTATTCGCAAGATTGGCTATACAAAGAGCGAGTACATGTTCGAAGCAAATTCCTGCGGTATTTTCTCTGCCATCCACGAACAATCTTCGGATATCAACCAGGGTGTTGACAAGAAGAAGAAAGAAGAACAGGGTGCAGGCGACCAGGGTATGATGTTTGGTTATGCAAGCAACGAGACTGACGACTATATGCCTCTGGCACTTGACCTGGCGCATAAGATATTGATCGAGCTGGCAGCATTACGCCGCGAGGACAAAGCGATCAAGTATCTGCGTCCCGATGCGAAGAGCCAGGTCACGCTGGAGTACGACGACAATAACAAGCCTGTTCGGATCGACGCGATCGTCGTCTCTACCCAGCATGACGACTTCGACACAGAATCAAAGATGCAGGCTAAGATCAAGAACGATATCATCGAGATCCTGATCCCCCGTGTAAAGTCAAAGTATAAGAAATACGCCAAGCTGTTCAACGATAAGATCAAGTATCATATCAACCCTACGGGCAAGTTCGTTATCGGCGGTCCGCATGGTGACACTGGTCTTACGGGTCGTAAGATCATCGTTGATACATACGGCGGAAAGGGCGCTCATGGTGGTGGTGCATTCAGCGGTAAAGATCCTTCCAAGGTTGACCGTTCCGCGGCTTATGCAACCCGTCATATCGCCAAGAACCTGGTTGCTGCCGGTGTAGCCGACGAGATCCTGGTGCAAGTGTCTTACGCTATCGGCGTCGCTCAGCCTACCAGCATCAATGTCAATACATATGGTACGGCAAAGGTGAAGCTTACTGACGGACAGATCGCGAAGATCGTCACGGGTCTGTTCGACATGCGTCCTTACTTTATCGAAACCCGCCTCAAGCTGCGTAATCCTATCTATAGCGAAACCGCTGCTTATGGACATATGGGACGTCAGCCGCAGATCGTTGAAAAGGTTTTCATCGGTCAGGGTGGAAAAGAGGTCAGGAAGAAGGTCGAGCTGTTCACCTGGGAGAAACTGGATTATGTTTCCAAGGTAAAGAAGGCTTTTAGCATTAAATAATTATCGGGTCCCGAACAAAAAAAACCTCCCCTCCGGGGAGGTTTTTTAGTTGGGAGATTTTTTAGTTGGGAGGTTTTTTACTTTTATGTTATTATGGATAATCCCTGGACAATTCTTAGAGAGAAAAAGGTTTATGATAACAAGTGGATCGGCATCACCGAGTATGATGTGCTGAATCCCAACGGGGGGAAGGGCATCTATGGCAAGATACATTTCAAGAACCTGGCCATCGGCGTCGTGCCGCTTGACGAAGAAGGATATACCTACCTGGTAGGGCAATATCGTTTTCCTCTGGAGGCTTATAGCTGGGAGATCCCGGAAGGCGGGGGTGACCCGGCGGCGAGCCCGGTGGAGTCGGCGCAAAGGGAGTTGCTTGAAGAGACGGGTTTGGTGGCCAGTGAGTGGACGCATATCCTGGATATGCATCTGTCCAATTCGGTCAGTGATGAGCGGGCTTATGTTTTTCTTGCCCGCGGACTGGAGCAACGGGAGGCCATGCCGGAAGAGTCGGAACAGCTGGTCATTCGCCGCGTGCATTTCGAAGAGGCCTATCAAATGGTCGAAAGGGGCGAGATCACGGATTCCATGGCGGTTGCCGGAATTCTAAAAGTAAAATTAATGTTTTTGCAGGGACAATTATGAATAAGAACCATCTCATCATCGGACGTCAACCTCTGATCGAAAATATCCGGTCAGGCCGCGCCATCGATAAAATATTATTTGCCCGGAATGTCAGCGGGGAGTCAATCGGAGAGATCCGTGAGCTGGCAACGGAATTTAAGATACCGATACAGCAGGTCCCGCCGGAGAAGCTTAATTCCCTGACCCGGGCAAATCACCAGGGGGTGATTGCGTTTGCCGCTCTTGTTGCCTATATGGACTTGCAGCAGGTGATCGACCATGTCGTGAGTTCGGGAGCTGTCCCTTTGTTCATCATGCTCGATGGGGTTACTGATGTACGGAATATCGGGGCTATTGCCCGGTCGGCGTTGTGTTGCGGTGCGCAGGCGCTGATCATCCCGGATAAAGGTGTGGGGGCTCTGAATGAGGAGGCTATGAAGTCTTCTGCCGGAGCGCTGGAACGCATCCAGGTGTGCCGGGTGCCCAGTCTGCTGAAAGCCGTCGATACGCTGCATCTGAATGGGATCAAGGTATTTACCAGCGAGATGAAGGCGACGAAGAAAGTTGCCGAACTTCCGCTGGCCGAACCTTGTTGTATAGTAATGGGTAGTGAGGATAAGGGGGTGCAGCCTTATATTCACAAGGCGGCGGACGAACATTTTACCATCCCGATGGCGGGGGATTTCGATTCGTTCAATGTGTCTGTCGCTGCCGGTATTATAGTTTATGAAGCTATGAAACATCGGATGTTATGAGTAGAATACATCAATCCGGCTTTGCCGGGGGGCGGGGCGCCGGGGGGGCGGTGACTTTGGTCGAATGTCCCCGCGATGCGATGCAGGGCTGGCCGCATATCATTCCTACGGCCCGGAAGGTCGAGTATCTGAATGCGCTGCTAAAGGTCGGGTTTGACACCCTGGACTTCGGCAGTTTTGTGTCGCCGCGTGCCATTCCTCAGATGGCGGATACAGCCGAGGTGCTGGATGGTCTGGAGCTCGATGGGACCGACACGCGTCTGCTGGCTATCGTGGCTAATTTTCGTGGGGCTGAGACGGCTGCTTCCTATGATGCGATCTCTTACCTGGGTTTTCCTTTCTCCGTTTCGGAGACTTTTCAACTGCGGAATGCGAATAAAACTATAGAAGGCTCTTTTGCCATGGTGGAAGAGATGCAGGACCTTTGTGTCAAGCGTCAGAAGGAACTGGTCGTTTATCTTTCGATGGGGTTTGGGAATCCATATGGTGACCACTGGTCGGAGGAGATCGTCTTTGAATGGGCGGATGCGCTGGCTAAGCTTGGGGTAAAGACCTTATCAATCGCCGACACGGTTGGGCTTGCTACTCCGGAGCAGGTGTTCTCGCTGACTGACTATTTGATCAAACAGCTGCCGGGGTGTACGATTGGAGTCCATCTTCATTCGACGCCGCATGGCCGTAAGGCTAAGATCGATGCTGCGCTGGAGGCGGGCTGTCTGCGTTTTGACGGCGCGTTGAAAGGCATTGGGGGTTGCCCGATGGCGGGGGATGACCTGGTGGGGAATATGGATAGTGAATGGATGATAAAGCATTTTGAGCAGAAACATTTATCGATAGACCTTGATGAGAAGGCTTTGAAAGAAAGTTTACGGCTTGCTACAGAAATATTTGGTTAGACATGGAATTTCAACTCCCGATATCGATCCCTTCTTTGCCCCGGCCTATCAGCTATGGTGAAAAGATCATGCTTACCGGCAGCTGTTTTACGGAGCATATCGGCAACAATTTGCGGGACTGGAAATTTGATGTGCTGCAGAACCCGAACGGGATCTTATTTGATGCGGCGAGTGTGGCTTCGAGCCTGATCTCTTATATCCAACCGAAGATTTATACGGCGGGTGATCTTGTTTATTTTAATGAGCTGTGGCAGAGCTGGCAGCATCATAGTCAATTCTCGAATGTTGACAAGGATGCGTGTTTAAGGGGTATTAATGAATCGCAGGCCCGGGCGCATGCATTTTTGAAGGAAGCGAAATGGCTGATCATTACGCTGGGCAGCTCATTTTCTTACCGGTTGAAGGAAGGGGGAGATGGGGTGGCGAATTGTCACCGGGCGCCGGCGCAGACCTTTACCAAACACCTGATGACGATAGAGGAGATCAGTGTTTCGCTGGACAGCTGTCTTTACCAGCTGTTCTATTTTAGTCCGGGTCTGCAGGTGATATTTACCGTCAGCCCGGTACGGCATATCCGGGATGGAGTGGTGGAAAACAATCGCAGCAAGGCCCGGCTTATCGAAGCGGTTCATCATCTTGTCAATAAATTTGACCGGCTTTATTATTTCCCGGCTTATGAGCTGGTGATAGACGTCCTAAGGGACTATCGCTTCTATGACGTTGACATGGTGCACCCGAACTATCCGGCGACGCAGTTTGTGCTGGAGAAGTTTACACAGCATTATATTGATGAATCTTCGCGGCGGTTGTTGGAGGAGGTGAAGAAGATCGTCATCGCCAGGCGGCATAAACCTTTTCAGCCGGCTACTAATGCACATCGAAAATTTTTAGCAGATTTTAGGGATAAGACTGCGGAGCTCAGCCGCGAATGTCCTTTTCTTGATTTGAAAGAGGAGTTGGCTTATTTCTCGAACATATCATTATAAAGTTTATTTTCTACAGACTCTCTTAATAGAGGCTTAACATGGAACGGTCAGGATTTGGTCCCCGTGTCGCTAGATTTGTGGTATTCAACCACTTTGTATGCGATACACCCTGATAGCAATATTATTTTGCGGATTATCTTTTATTGGACAGGCTCAGCCTAAACGTCCGGTCTCTACCAGCAGCATCGATCTGCCGACCCTCGAGGGCCGTCGCGTGCGTCTGCCTAATGGATGGTCTCTGACGCCGGCCGGTACGAGTCTGCCGCTTGGAGACCTGCCGTTGAATATTGCTGTCAGTCGTTCGGGGAAATATGCCGCCATTACCAACAACGGGCAGAGTATTCAATCCATACAGCTGATAGATACAAAGGCCGGTCGGGAGCTGGACAGTGTTGAGATTGGCACGGCCTGGGGAGGGATCGTCTTTAGCGCCGACGAAAAATTCCTTTATGTTTCGGGGGGCAATGACAACTGGATCATTAAGTATGCCATTAAGAATAACAAGCTTGTCAACGACGATACTATCCGGCTTGGCGAGAGGGTGTCTGGTAAAGTATCCCCGACCGGGATCGCGATCGACGACAGGAAGCAGATATTATACGTCGTCACAAAAGAGAACAATAGTCTTTATGTGGTTAATCTTCGTGACAAGGCTATCCTTCATCAACTGCCGCTGACAAGCGAAGGATATACCTGTTTGTTGTCCCCGGATAAGAAGGAATTGTATATCAGCAGCTGGGGGGACAGAAAGATCATGGTCTTTAATACTGATGCCAATAGTTTTAGCGACAGCGTCATGGTGGGCAGTCACCCGAATGATCTTTGTATCTCGGGGAACGGACAGTATCTCTATGTCGCCAATGCCATCGACAATAGCGTATCGGTTATAGATATCCGCAAGCGGAAGGTGCTGGAAACTTTGAATGCTGCGTTGTATCCTGAGTCACGTGTTGGATCGACCACTAATGGGGTGGCCCTGAGCGCCGACGAGAAGACCTTGTTCGTAGCCGATGCGGATAATAACTGTCTGTCCGTATTTGATGTACATCAGCCAGGAGCCAGTGTTTCACTGGGCTTTATACCTACGGGCTGGTATCCCACCTGTGTAAGGGTTATCGGCAAACAATTGTTTGTAGCCAATGGTAAGGGTTTTTCTTCTTTCCCCAATCCGCATGGGCCGAATCCGATCGATGTGCGTCAGCGGGTGTTACTTCACGAGGGAGATTCGGTGAGGAATAAAAAGATGAGGGAACAGTATATCGGCGGCGGACTGCTGATGGGTTCGCTTAGCATGATCCCGGCTCCGACAGGGGATGACCTCCGGGTGTATACGCAAGCGGTGTTTAATAACACGCCTTATAAAAAAGAGACCGAATTGACGGTTGACGAAGGTGGTGAGGTCAACAATCCCATCCCTGGAAAGGTAGGGAATCCTTCGCCGATCAAACACGTGTTTTATATTATCAAAGAAAACCGGACCTATGACCAGGTGTTGGGGGATATGTCCCAGGGCAATGGCGACACCAGTCTTGTATTGTTTGGGGAGAAGATAACGCCCAATCAGCATGCTCTCGCCCGGGAATTTGTGCTGCTGGATAATTTTTATGTAGACGGGGAGGTCAGCGCGGATGGCCATCAATGGAGCATGGGGGCTTATGCTACGGACTATATGGAAAAGATCTGGCCATCAGCCTACGGACATCGGGGCGGCAATTACAATACGCCTACGGTGCTGAACAAGGCCTATATCTGGGACCAGGCGGCGAAAGCCGGCGTCAGCTATAGAACTTACGGTGAATTTATCAATAAGGGGGACAAGCCGGCTATTCCTTCGCTGGCGGGGCATTTCTGTCCTTATTTCCTGAATATGGATCAGCACATCTTCGATACGGCGCGGGTCTACAAGTGGGAGCAGGAATTCGACTCACTGGTGGCGGTGAATGCGGAAGGCCTACTCCATTTGCGCATGTTGCGGACAATGATCTTGCCGTGGGTATGTTTGTCGAACATCTTTCGAAGAGTCCTATCTGGAAAGAGAGTGTGGTGTTTGTTCTGGAAGACGATGCACAGAACGGTCCGGATCACGTCGATGCGCATCGTTCGCCGGCCTATGTCTGCGGTGGATATGTCAAGAGGCATTTTGTCGATCATACCATGTATACCACCTCTTCGATGCTGCATACGATGGAGCTTATATTGGGGTTGCAGCCGATGACGCAGTACGATGCCGCTGCTACGGCGATGTGGCGGAGTTTTACGCCTTCGGCGGACGTGAGTCCTTTTACTGCATTGCCGGAGGGCATCAATCTCCTCGATGTGAATCCCAGCAAGGGCAGACTGGCTGCTATGGCCCGCGGGCTCGACTTTACGCATGAGGATGCGCAGCCGGATGCGATAATGAACGCCATGTTGTGGAAGGCGGTAAAGGGGGAAAATGCGATTGTACCTGCTCCGACGCGTGCTGCTTTTATAAAATCCACTCCGGGGAAGGACAGGGATGATGATTAATATTCTGTTAATATAGGTTGAGGTCAATTTCTGTTCGCAATGGCTAGTTTTGCGACCAATTATTCAATCGGGTCCATTGATTAGTATAGCAGAGATACGTGGTATACGTTCCGGTGATGAAGCTTCTTTTACGGAAGTCTTCAATCTATACTATGCAAAAGTATATCATCATTTCCTGAAGAAGACCCGGTCTTCGACGACGGCGCGCGAGGCGGCACAGCTAACTTTTATCAAATTATGGGAATTCCGACATACGTTGTCGGAGGCGGTATCATTGGATACACAAATATTTCATATTGCTACCGGGGCTCTTATCGATTATTTGCGCCGGGAGAATACGCAGCGGAATAAAGTCGCCGTGCTGGCGGAGACCAGTGGGGTGGATGATGTTTCGCCGACAGAGCAGGGGCAGGCTTTTGAGGCTGCCGATTATTTGCTTTCGCTGACGCGAAGTCTTTCGCCAGTACGGAAAAAGGTGTTTATTCTAAGCCGTGTACATGGCCACTCCTATAAAGAAATTGCTGCGCAATTGTCGATCTCGCGCAAGACAGTGGAAGATCATATGGTGAAGGCGCTCCGCCAGATCCGATCAATGTTAACTTAATGTTACCAGCAGAGGTAACCTTTTCCCACAAACGTATACATTAGTACAGTACATTCTACAGCATGGAAGTAACCAACAGTCTGATCAGGAAGTTTTTTTCCAATCAATGCAACGAGGAGGAATTCGAGGTGGTGATGAAGTATTTCGAACTTCATCCGGAGCTGTTGGCGAAGGAAATGGGGTTTGAAGAATGGGAGGCTGGTGATCCGGCGGCGGGTGCTGCAGTAGCGGACCAGGAGGAGGTGTTGGCCCAGTTGAAAGAGCGATTTTTTCCCAAACGTGTGAGACGGATGTATTGGCCGGCTGTTGCGGCGTCTTTGTTGCTGGCGGTGGGTGGCTGGGTCATCATCAATAAATCCAGTACAAAGGGCAGCGCTGTGGTTGCGGCCAGTGGGCCGGTGATAAAGGGTGCGGGGAAGGCAAGCTGGACTTACCGGACCAATAGTACGGCAAAGGCTGAGAACATCGTCCTGCCGGATGGATCGAGGGTCAAGTTGTATGGACATTCAGAATTGCGTTATACAGATTCGTTTGGGTTGGTCCGGCGGGACAGCTGGCTGGAAGGCGAGGCGGAGTTTAGCGTGAAAAAAGACAAGGCTCATCCTTTCACGGTTTCCTCATCATCGCTGGCTACTACCGCGCTGGGGACTGAGTTTGGAGTAAAGACCCATTCGGGCGAGACGGTGAAGCTGTATTCGGGCAGGGTAGTGGTGCGGGCGGTGCGGCCGCTGAAAGGCTGGGGGAAGGATGTTTACCTGGCGCCGGGTCAGCAGGTGCTGTATGATGGTCGCCGGTCGCTGGCTACTGTAAGCCGTTTTGACGAGAAGGCATCGGGTAGTGAAGGGGTGGGAGTGACCGGGCAGGACTTGGTATTTAACAATAGTCCGTTGAAAAGAAGTGTTTCAGCAATTATCTATCCAATATCATACAAAATTCAATTTCCGTGCGAAGGATCTTAGAGGTCTTAATTTTACGGGAACTGTTTCCCGCACGGATTCTTTAGATGTATTCTTACGATTGCTGGCAGGTATGAATGATCTGGATATTCAGGCGCAGGCGCCGGGGTACAGTGTTAACCGCCACAGAAATTAGTTAATCAGCCTATCCTTATTACCAAAAAAATTAAACGCGAAAGCGTATTGGAAAAGTATTGTCTAAAAACCAACAACAACATGAAGCTTTTTATGGTCAGACTACTAGGATTTCTTTTGTTGCTGAGCCTGGGCTATGGGGCGGCGGCACAGACTGTGACCGGGCGTGTCACCGGCACGGTTGCAACCGAAAAAGGCGAGCCGCTGGTGGGAGCCAGCATCAAGGCAAATGACATTCATTCGAGTGAGGCCTATACCATCGTGTCGAATGACCGGGGGATGTTTGAATTTCGAATGTTGACTTCAGGCAAGACCTATAATTTTACTATCACACATATCGGATATGCGACCAGGGTGATCAAGGCTTTTCTTGTCAAGCCCAATGAGAACAACTCTTTGCTGGTACGTCTGACGGAAGGCTCCAATGATCTCGATCAATTTGTCGTCGTAGGTTATGGCACCCAAAAAAGGGGGGACCTTACGGGCGCCGTCACATCGGTTAGTGGTGACGTGCTGCAGGACAGACCTTCTCCCAATATTAGCAGGGGTTTGCAAGGTATTGTACCAAACCTCAACATCTCCTTTTCGGATGGTAAGCCAACGAGAAGTCCGTCCTACAATATCAGGGGACTGACTTCGATCGGAGCCGGGGGAAATGCTTCTGCGCTGGTACTGATCGATGGTGTGTCGGGTGATCCGAGCCTGCTGAACCCGGATGACATAGAAAGCGTCACCGTTCTGAAGGATGCGGCCTCTGCTGCAATTTATGGGGCAAGAGGTGCGTTCGGGGTAGTCCTGATCACCACGAGGAGTCCTAAGAAAGGCAAGGTAACAATGAATTACAATTCGAGCTATTCCATTAACCAGAAGACGGTGACCCCCAAGCTGGTAAACGATGGATATACCTGGGCTACGGACTATGTTGATGCGTACAATGCGTGGTATGATTATAAGACGCCGCCGAGCACGGTCAACGGGTATTTCCCCAACACGCCTGCGGGTTTTGATTCTCTGAAGGCAAGGAGCACGAATCCGTCGTTGCCAAAGGCCACAGTTGATCCGGCCACAGGTAAATACCTGTACTATGGCAGTACTAACTGGATCCAGCAATTATACCGGGATAATACGCCCGCGACGGATAATTCGTTGAGCCTCTCGGGCAGCAATCAGAATGCCGACTTTTATATTTCCGGCAGGTATTACGACCAGGGCGGCGTATTTCGCTACAACCCGGATCATTTTAAAAGGATCAACCTGAGGGCAAAGGGGGACATTACTGTACGTCCCTGGCTTACGCTGAGTGATAATATCGACTTCAACACCTATAATTATTTTTACCCGGTCGATAATAACAAGACGCCTGTCTGGGCAAACTTCGCGGCGGCCACGGATCCGCTGGCCATTATGTTCAACCCGGACGGAACGCTGACTCCCCAGTCTTATTCGTCGGTAGGAGATTTTTATACCGGGAATAACTATACCACCACCAACCAGGTATTCTTCCGTAATACGGCGTCGTTTAGCGCGGATATCATCAAGAACCTGTTGAACCTCAAAGGTGACTTCACCTATGCCAATACCAACAATACGGTTTCGGGTGTCTATCGTCCGGTGACATACAGCCAGGGCCCCGGGATGAATGCCACGAACACTAACAATCTGCTGAGCCAGGCCAGCGCTGTCACCCAGTACTATGCGGCCAACCTGTATGCGTCTGCACATAAGAATTTCGGCGATCATTCGGTGCAACTACTGGCTGGTCTGAATGTCGAAGATCAGCGTTTTGACAGCACATTTATACAGAGGGACGGTATCATCGATCCTACCCAGCCGAACATCAGCCTCCTCAATGGTACGAACTATGTGCTCGCGGGGGCCGGTAATGAATGGTCGATCTTTGGGCTTTTCTTCAGGGCCAACTATGCTTACAAGGATAAATACCTGGTGGAGGTCAATGGCAGGTATGACGGGTCTTCGAAATTCCCATCCTATTCGCGGTTTGGGTTCTTTCCTTCTATTTCAGCAGGGTGGGTCATTTCCAAAGAGAATTTTATGGATGCGACAAGTGGATGGCTGAATAACCTGAAGATCAGGGCATCGGTAGGTAGTCTGGGAAATGGTCAGATCAATCCCTATCTTTTTAGTCCCATCATGAATGTGCGTCAGTCCACCGGTATATCCATCAATGGAGCTTTCCCAACCTATACTTCCAGTCCCAATGTGATCCCCTCCGGGCTGACCTGGGAGAAATCCACTACGGTGGATGAAGGGATAGACGCCAGCTTTTTGCAAAACAGGTTGCGGTTCAGCTTTGACTATTATGTGCGGTATTCTACCGGCAATTTCACCAGCGGCCAGCCTTTACCGGCTGTATTCGGCGCTGCGGTGCCGAACGGCAACAATGCCAACCTGAGGACTTCGGGATGGGAGTTCTCTCCTTCCTGGCATAGTAATATCACAAAGGACTGGAGCTTCACAGTGGGTGTGGTCCTTTCGGACAACACGTCGGTCATCACGAAATTCTACAATCCTACAGGCATCATTCCTTATACTGTCCCGTATAGCCTGACACCGAGCACCTATTATAAGGGCATGCATCCGGGTGAGATCTGGGGATTCCAGACCGAGGGTCTGTTCCAGAATCAGCAGGATATTACCAGTCATGCCAACCAGTCTTATTTCACGGTCAGCAATTCCAATGTTATCATGCCCGGTGATATAAAATTCAAGGATATCAATCATAAGGGAGTGATCAATAACGGTCAGAATACACTTGCCGATCATGGGGATCTGAAAATTCTTGGGAATTCGACTCCGCGATATTTATTTGGGGTTAACCTGGGGACTACGTGGAAGAGAATCTCCATTTCCGCCTTCTTCCAGGGAGTCGGGAAGCAGAACTGGTGGCCTGGTATCGAAGCCGGCAATTTCTGGGGACAATACAACCGGCCTTATGAAGCAATGCCTGCTTATATGATGAAGGATGTCTGGTCGACGAGTAATCCAAACGCTTATTATCCCAGGTACAGGGGTTATGTAGCTCTGAGCGGAACGCGTGAGCTGGCAGTAGTACAGAGCAGGTATCTGCAGAATGCTGCTTATGTACGACTCAAGAACCTCAATATCTCCTACAGTTTGCCAACGGAACTATGTAATAAGGCCAAAATAGCCGGGGCAAAAATCTATTTCTCGGGACAGAATCTGTTCACCTTTACGCCCCTGCATAAATATGCTGCGAACTTTGATCCCGAGGTTATCAATGGATCCGATCCGGAGGTGAGTGCAAACAGTGGCAACGGTTATTCCTATCCTATGCTGAAGACCTTTACGGCAGGGATAAACTTAACATTTTAATTTAAACGGTAATACTCATAAGTATGAACTTAAATAAACGGATCATTTTATTGCTCATCGTGGCGGGAGCATTACAGAGCTGTTCAAAGTACCTGGACAAACAGCCCTTTACCAGTCTCAATCCAAACACGTCGTTTAGCACCGCCGGAGATCTGCAGCTATACACCAATTCCTTCTATGTATACCAGATGCCCAATGCCAATGCCATCTTCACCGGCGACAATACGTCTGACTACATTTCAGGGAATAATCCCCCGTTGATAATGACTGCGCAGGTCAGCGCCAATAACCCTGTCAATGCCAATGCGTGGTCAAGAGCCACTGCGGCGTCGGGGTCCTGGCCTGAATTGAGGAACATCAATTATTTTCTGCAGAATAACACCAGCTCTGCCGTACCAGATTCCATTCGGAATATGTATTCGGGAGTAGCACGATTCTTCCGGGCCTGGTGGTATTACAATATGGTCAAGGAGTTCGGGAATGTTCCCTGGGTCGGCAGTGCGTTGGGTACGACCGATTCCTCCTTATACAAGACGCAGGATCCAAGGACCCTGGTCATGGATTCTGTAGAAGCGGACCTGGACTTTGCTATTGCCCATGCACCGGCGGCCAAGGACAATGGCTGTTCGACCATCACCAAATGGACGGCATTAGCATTGAAATCCAGGGTCGGTCTTTTCGAAGGCAGTTTCCGGAAATATCATACGGAGCTGGGGCTCACGGGCACTGCCGCTACCTGGTTCAATTATTCGGTGGATGCCGCCACGCAGCTGATGAATTCGGGCAGTTACAAGCTGCATACGACGGGCAGTCCGGCATCGGATTACAGGGCCGTATTTACGACGAATACTCCCTGGTCCGATGAAGTTATACTTGCTTTTGTATACAACGACGGGTTGAAGCTGTGGCATAACGCCAATGCATATTTCACCAGCACCACCCTGGGCAATCGTACCAGTCCCATTAAATCCTTTATGGATACTTATCTGAACAAGGACGGTTCCCGATTCACAGACAACCCCAAATTCGATACTATCAGCTTCCCGAATGAAACGGCGCAAAGGGATTTGCGCATGCAGCAAACTATACGATGTAATGGGTATAAATATTCTACCGGGGTATCTGCTCCTCCCGATTATTCTTATACCTTCACAGGATATCAGCCGCTGAAATTCTGTGTAGACGATCCGGCGATAAACCTCAACTCGCGGAACAACAATTCCATTCCTATTTTCCGGTATGCGGAAGTGTTGCTGAACCTGGCGGAGGCAAAAGAAGAGCTGGGCAGTTTCACTGCTACGGACTGGAGTAATACGATCGGTCAGCTGAGGAGTCGTGCCGGTATTACCAACACTTCTATGCCTACTGTTGCCGATCCTTATATGGCGTCCTATTTTTTGAACACCATTTCTGACGCGGTGCTGCTGGAGATCAGGAGGGAAAGGGGTGTCGAGTTGATGCTTGAAGGTTTTCGCTGGGATGATATCCGGCGCTGGAAGATGGGGAAGCTGATGAATATGCCTTATAACGGGGTATATGTACCTCAGCTGAATACGCCTTATGCTATGAATGGAGATGGGGTATTGAATGTATCGTTTGTTACGGCAACGCCGACATCGGGTGCGATAAAAGGTGTATATTATTATCTCATCGATAACAAGACGGTGACCCTGACCCAGGGCAGTTCGGGCAACATTATCTGGCTGGCCAATATACCCAGGGTCTGGGATGACAAGATGTATTATGACCCTATTCCAAGCAGTGAGATCGTTCTTAATCCGAATTTAAAACAGAATACAGGATGGTAAATTTGAAAGTCTATTTGTTTACGGCGGCGCTGGTGTTGACCTTTGGCGCTGTTACGGCGCAGGTGAAGGGGCAGCAGGACCCGGATAATTTTGTGAAGGTTGAAAAGGCTGTGGATAGCGGTTTGGGTGGTGCGCCCTGGAAATGGGCGGCTGTCGATGCGGACTTTGGGCCGTTGCCGGCTTCGATGCATGTCTTCCGGGCCAATGATTCGCTGAAGGGGCGTCCGGAGATCGCTTATTATGTGTCTGTGCCATTGAAGGACAAGTCGGTGTTGTTTACTTCGCAGGTGGGATATGGAAAAAGGTTACGGCCTTCTGAGTACTACCAGCAGGAGCAGCAGCCGTTGCTGGTCATCAATACGTCGTTCTTTTCCTTTAAGACCAATGGCAACCTGAACCTGGTGGTCAAGGATGGGAAGATGCTGGCCTGGAATCAGCCTTCGCGGCGACATAAGGGAGAGGATTCGGTAGTCTCTTATATCTATACGACCCGAAGTGCGTTGGGGATCAGCCGTCATCGGAAAGCTGACGTCGCCTGGATCTTCACGGACTCTTCGCAGCCGTTGCCCTATGCTTTTGAGGACGGACCGGTGGTGTCACAGGGAGCCGATTCGATCCCTAAATTGGAGGCAATGAATAACAAGCATTGGCGGCGTTGGGAAATGGAGACGGCTGTCGGTGGCGGGCCTGTATTGGTTCATGACGGGAAGATCATGGTGACGAATGAAGAGGAGGGGCTTTTTATAAAAGGCGAAAAGGATATCCATCCCCGTAGTGCGATGGGATATACACGGGACGGTCGGATCATTGTGCTGGCTGTTCAAGGGCGGACACCGGGTGTGGCATCGGGGGTGACTTTGGCGGAAGAAGCAAAGGTGCTGTTTGACCTGGGATGTTATGAGGCGTTGAATCTCGATGGCGGGGGCAGCAGCTGTATGCTGGTAAATGGGAAGGAGACGATAAAGCCTTCTGATAAGGAAGGGGAGAGGCCGGTGCCGGCGGTTTTTATTATTAAAAAGAATTAATCTTTCTTGGTTATGCATAAATCTTGCAGTTCCCTGATCGGGCGGCGCCCGATCGGTGCGCGCGGGCGCAATTCATTATCAATGGCGACAGTATTCTTACTGTTGCCTTTTTTTTCTTTGCATGCACAATCTTTGTCCGAACTGGAGAGCCGGCGGGTCCGGCTGCCGAATGGATGGAGCATTACGCCGGCCGGCCGGCACCTGACAGTTGGGGATCTTCCATTGAATATCGCGGTCAGCCCCTCGCAGCGGTTACTGGCAGTCACCAACAACGGCCAGAGTACGCAGTCCATACAACTGATAGACACAAAAACTGAAAGAATCCTGGATAATAAGATCATTGCTAAAAGCTGGGGCGGGATAGTTTTTAGCAACGACGAGAAATATCTGTACGCTTCGGGCGGCAATGACAACTGGATCCTGAAATATGCCATTGAAGATGGAAAACTCAATACCGTCGATACCTTCAGGCTCGGCGCCCCCTGGCCTAAAAAGATCTCCCCCGACGGTATCGCAGTTGACGATCGCCGCCAGCTGCTCTATACCGTAACCAAGGAAGACAACAGCCTCTACGTCGTGGATATGAAAACAAAGGCGATAGTACAGCAGCTGCCGCTGGATGGCGAAGCATATACTTGCCTGCTGTCATCTGACAAAAAAGAATTATATATCAGCGCCTGGGCCGCCGATAAAATTTTGATCTACGATACCCGTGAGAACAGGATGATCGACAGTGTGGCCGTTGGCGACAACCCCAATGATATGTGCCTCACCGCAAAAGGGACCTATCTCTATGTCGCCAATTCCAACGACAACAGCGTCTCGGTCATCGACATCAAAAAGAGAAAAGTGCTGGAGAAGCTCAATGCCGCACTATACACGACTAAACTCAGCGGTTCGACAACCAATGGCGTATCGCTCAGCCACGACGAGAAGACCCTGTATATTGCCAACGCAGATAATAATTGCCTGGCGGTGTTCGACGTCAGCAAGCCCGGAAACAGCGGCTCAAAGGGATTTATTCCTGCCGGCTGGTATACCACCTGTGTCCGGACCGCGGGAAACAAACTGTTCGTCACCAATGGAAAGGGGCTTACGGGCTTTGCCAATCCACATGGACCGAACCCCATGGCGAAGAGTCAACCCGTCGTACTGCATGAAGGCATCCCCAATAAACCCGTCGAAGTACAATACATAGCCGGCATGTTCAAAGGGGACCTGGAGATCGTCGATGTTCCCGACGACAAACAAATGGCTGTTTACTCCCAGGCGGTATATAAGAACACACCCTATCGGAAAGAAGAGGAAGAACAGGCGGAAGGTGAGGCCGGAAACCCCGTCCCGCAGAAGATCGGAGGCAGCTCACCTATTAAATATGTTTTCTATATTATCAAAGAGAACAGGACCTATGACCAGGTACTGGGAGATATGCCGGAAGGAAATGGCGATAAGGACCTGGTATTGTTTGGCGAAAAAGTTACGCCTAACCAACATGCCCTGGCTAAACAATTCGTTCTGCTGGATAATTTCTATGTAGACGGTGAAGTCAGCTCCGATGGCCACAACTGGAGCATGGGCGCCTATGCCACAGACTTCCTCGAAAAGACCTGGCCTTCTTATTATGGCAGGAAAGGAGGTACAGAAGCATCTTCGGGCATGCGGGAAGTGGCTAATAATAAAGACGGATATATCTGGGATGATTGCAAACGGTCCGGCATCCCCTACAGGACCTACGGCGAATTTTCCAATAATAAATTTGAACCCCAGGTAGCCTCTTTAGCGGGGCATGTATGTCCCTACTACCCGAGCTTTAATGGCAATATCAGGGATACCAGCCGTTGCCATTTGTGGCAAAGGGAATTTGATTCGTTGCTGGCGGCAAATGCAGTGCCCCGGCTGTGTACGGTGAAGTTTCCCAACGACCATACCGAAGGCACAGCGATCGGAAGGCCTACACCCTTTGCACATGTGGCGGATAATGATCTTGCTGTCGGCTTATTCGTAGAGCACCTGAGTAAGTCCTCCATCTGGAATGAAAGTGTCGTCTTCGTGCTGGAAGACGATGCACAGGCCGGACCCGATCACGTAGACGCCCATCGGTCACCCGTCTACGTTGCGGGAGGCTTTGTGAAACGTGGCTTCGTCGATCACACCAGTTACTCCACTTCCTCCGTCCTTCGTACGATCGAGCTGATCCTGAGAATGCCGCCTATGACCCAATACGATGCGGCTGCGACCCCAATGTGGCGCTGCTTTGCAAAAGAGCCGCAATCCACCGGATTCGTGGCGCTGCCGGCACAGGTAGACCTGACTGAAAAGAATGTCAAAGAGAACAGGCTGTCGATCTTATCCGGCAAACTCGATTTTTCAAAAGAAGACATGGTGCCCGACGCGGTAATGAATGAAATAATCTGGAAATATGCAAAGGGGGAGAACTCTTCCGTGCCTGCCCCGGTGAGGGCTGCATTTTTCAAGGCTGCGGCTGCGGGGGACAAAGATTAAAGCCGCAGCTGTGAAGGATAATGATTAAGTGGTAGTTTTGCGGGAATTTTGTCAACTATGCCCGGACCATTTGATACACAGGCTGAGGCCATCCTCCATTTTTACAAAAACCTTCGTCCCCGTTTTGCTATGGGGGATGGGATAGAGATTATGAATCCTTACAAGGAGCCGGAGACATTGAAGCTGGCTTCTTTGTTCTATGAGAAGTTTTATTCCGATGCGCGTCCGCGGGCCTTTATATTCGGGATCAATCCGGGCAGGCATGGGGCGGGGTTAACGGGGGTGCCATTTACCGATCCGGTGAGGTTGGAGACGGAATGCGGGATCCCCAATGATATGAAGAAGAAGGCTGAGTTATCTGCGGATTTTGTGTATCGGGTGATCCATGGGTATGGAGGTGTGGAGGCTTTTTTTGGTCAGTTCTTTATCACGGGGATGTCACCGTTGGGCTTTGTGAAGCATGGGAAGAATCTCAACTATTATGATGACAGGGAATTGATAAAGGCCTTTGAGCCGTTTATGCTGAAGTGTATCCGGGTTCAGCTGGAGACGATTCCGACGTATACGACTTGTTATTGTTTGGGCGAGGGGACGAATTTTAAGTATTTCAGTAAGATCAATGGTCAACATGGGTTTTTTAAAGAGATCATTCCGTTGGCGCATCCACGGTTTATCATGCAGTATCGGAGGAAGAGGATAGATGAGTATGTGGATGGTTATCTTGAAAAACTGGGGGCGGTGGGTTAATGGATTCTGTCGCCGCGTACTTCCGATGACTCCATGATCTTTGCTTCGTAGTCCAACCATTCTTTCCATCTTTTTCTGACAAGTTCCTTGTCCATGTAAGTCTCAGCCAGCTCGATGAAGAGATGATAATGCCCGGCTTCGCTTTCCATGAAGCGGCGGTAGAACTGCCGGAGGTAGGCATCCTCTAATCCTTCGCTGAGTCGTTTGAACCGCTCGCAGCTGCGGGCTTCTATCAGGGCGAAGATGAGCAGGCGGTCGAGGAGCCGCTGGTCTTCGTTGCCACCTTTTTCCTGGAATTCCATCAATTGATTTACGTAGATGTCTTTGCGCTGGCGTCCGAGGTGGAGGCCTCTTTTTTGTAATTCTGCCAGCACGAGGCGGAAATGGCCCCATTCTTCGGTGACGATGGGGGACAGGTCCTGGACGAGCTTGTCTTTGGCGCTGTAACGCTGGATGAGGGAGATGCAGCTGGTGGCTGCCTTTTGTTCGCACCAGGCGTGGTCGGTGAGGATGGCTTCGAGGCCGATGGCGGCCAGGTCGACCCAGCGGGGATCGGTTGGTAACTGGAGGCCGAGGATGTTTTTTTGTTCGGGAGCGGTTTCCATCCGGCAAAAATAGGTATTCCGTGGATTTATGTAGGTTTGAAGGAAAATTGGATATGGGTGGGGAGGATTTTTTAAACAGAAAGCTTGAGGAGCGCCGGCAGCAGAATGCTTTCCGGCAACTAAAGTTGCCGGAAGGGAAGGTCGACTTTTGTTCGAATGATTATCTGGGGATTGCGACGAATGGGTTGATAGAGAAGGCGACTTTGCGCGGTCTTCGGCATGGGAGTATGGGGTCGCGGCTACTGGCGGGGAATTATGCGCTTGTGGAGGAGACGGAAAGGATGTTGGCGACTTTCCATTGTGCCCTGGCGGGGTTGATCTTTAACTCCGGATATGATGCCAACCTGGGTGTGCTGAGCAGTATTCCGCAGAAGGGGGATACGGTCTTATATGATTCGCTTTGTCATGCTTCTATCCGGGATGGTATGCGGCTTTCTTTTGCCCGCGCTTTTTCATTTGCGCATAATGATGTGGTGGAGCTGGAGAAGAAATTGAAGCTTGTTGAGGGCGGGACCTGTTTTGTGGTGACTGAATCGGTCTTTTCGATGGATGGGGATCTGGCTCCTTTGCGGGAGATAACGGCGCTGTGTCGTCGTTACCATGCGCATCTTATCGTCGATGAGGCGCATGCTACGGGGATCATCGGGGCAAAGGGGGAGGGGCTGGTACAGGAGCTTGGGTTACAGGAGGAATGTTTTGCGCGTATCCATACGTTTGGGAAGGCGGTGGGTTGTCATGGCGCCATTGTGCTGGGCAGTGAATTACTGAGGGACTATCTTATCAATTTTTCACGTTCGTTCATATATACGACTGCGCTGCCACCGGTCAGCGTGGAGGCTATTGCGGTGGCCTACCGGCTGCTGCCTTTATTGAATGATGAAAGGGATCGGCTGAGCCGGCATATAGACTTCTTTAAGAATGCAGCTATTGGCTATCAGCGGTTGGATAGTCCGACGGCTATACAGGTAGTGATCGTGCCGGGTAATGAAGCGGTGAAGAAAATGGCGGTCCGTTTGCAGGAAGCGGGACTGGATGTCCGGCCGATATTGTCGCCTACTGTTGCGGCCGGAAGTGAGCGGCTGAGGATAGTGCTGCATGCGTTCAATACCGAAGGAGAGATAGAGAAACTTGTTTCGATGCTGCGATAAAAGTATAAGCCGGCCCGTTTCGGGACCGGCCTATCATCTACCTGAACCACCTGAACTATCTTGAATGTTGTATTTCGTTATGCAAAGTTGCTGCGATAAAGGCAGAGTAACAATACCATTTTGTGGTATTACCTCTTTCGGGGATGCTTCGGGGATTTGAAAAAATAAACTACATTTGGCCGAAACCAACCGGTATGAGAATTGTTCCATTTCTAATCTCTCTCTTTCTGACCACCGGACTGATAGTATGCCTTAACCGCCAATGGGGTGATTTGAAAAAGACGCCCGTCCTTGGCAGCTTCCTTAGCCCCCAGCATGGTTTCTGGCAGAATGCAGAGGCCGTCGGAACGGATTTTTCCGGATCGGTGACCCTGCCGGGATTAGCGGGCAAAGGGGATGTCTATTTCGACGAATACCTTGTTCCCCATGTTTATGCCAACAGCGAGGCAGACGCCTGTTACATACAGGGATACCTGCATGCGAAGTTTCGTCTCTGGCAGATGGAGTTTCAGACATTTGCTGCTGCGGGCAGGCTTAGCGAAGTGCTTGGCGCGGGTAAGGATAACAGCTATCTGAAGTACGACCGGGCTATGCGGCGCCTGGGGATGGTGACTGCTGCACAGGCATCGCTGGCGGAGATGGAAAGGGATAGCAGCTCTAAAAAAGACTGTGATGCCTATACGGCGGGTGTCAATGCCTGGATCAGCCAACTGAAGGAGAGCGATCTGCCGCTGGAGTATAAGCTTCTAAACTATAGGCCGGAGCCTTGGACCAACCTCAAAATAGCCTTGTTTGTCAAGTATATGGCCTATGACCTGGCCGGTGGAGACGATGACTTTGAGATGACCAATGCATTGAGCTTTTTTAGCAAGGAGGATTTTGCCAAGCTCTATCCGGCTATCCAGGACAGCCTTGATCCGATTATTCCCAAGGGGAAGCGGTTCCTGCCACCGGCTTTTGTACCAAAAGCACCGGCTACGGCGGATTCGCTTTATTTCAATAATCCGATAACCGTTACAGACCGGGAGCTCAAGCCGGAGAAAAGCAATGGCAGCAACAACTGGGCTATCAGCGGGAGGAAAACACTTAGTCACGCGCCCATTCTTTGCAACGATCCGCATCTCAGCACCAATCTGCCTTCTATCTGGTACCAGATGCAGATCCATACACCGGATTACAATGCTTATGGGGTGAGCTTCCCCGGCGCTCCCTTTATCATCATCGGCTTTAATGACAACTGCGCCTGGGGGATCACCAACGCGGGCCGGGATGTGCGGGACTATTACAGTATAAAATTCAAGGACGAAAGCCGCCGGGAGTATTGGTTCAACGGGAACTGGAAGCCGGCTGTCATGCGTGTCGATACGATAAAGATAAATGGAGCGGCTACCTATTATGATACGGTTGCTACTACCGATCTTGGTCCGGTGATGTTCGATCCGACCTATACCGGCTATTCCGACATCGCCTCGAGCCGGAGCTATGCCGTCCGCTGGAAGGCTGCGGATACGTCCAATGAGCTGAGTACATTCAGCCGTTTCCAGTCGATCCGGAATTACAACGACTATAAGAAGGCATTACAGACCTTTAAATGTCCGGGCCAGAATTTTGTTTTTGCGGACAAGGAAGGCGAGGTCGCGATAAGGCAGGAGGGCATATTTCCTGCCAAGTGGAAGGGGCAGGGGCTTTTTGTCATGCCGGGAGAAGACAGCTCCTATGTGTGGCAGGACACGATCGCGAGGGATGAAAACCCTTATATGATCATCGACACGGCCGGGGACCGTGGTTTTGTGAGCAGTGCCAACCAGGAGCCGGTGGACTCCACCTATCCCTATTACCTGGGAAGTGATTTTCCTATTTACAGGGGATTGATCATCAACAGGATATTGAACAGTATGAATTCCATAACGCCTGCAGATATGATGAAGATGCAGACGGACAATTTTGATGTTTTTGCGGAAATGGCGCGTCCGCTGCTGCTGAAGAATATCGACCGGTCGAAACTGAACGACAAGGCGACGGCCTATCTCAATACCTTCCGGCAGTGGAACCTTTTTAACGACCCGGGCGAAGAGGGCCCTGTCATCTTTAAATACTGGTGGACTCAGCTACTGAAAAATATCCTTGACGATGAGTTCTCCAAGACGACATTGGCGCTGAATGCTCCGCACGAAAGCACCGTGCTGGAGGCATTGCTGAAGGATCCGGGCTGGTCTTTTGTCGACAATATCGATACCAAGGACAAAAAAGAGACGCTGGGCGAGGAGGTTACGGATGCTTTTCTGAAGGTCGTTCCGTTGCTTCAGCAGGATGAAAACAGCGATCGGATCACCTGGGCAAAGAATAAGGACACCTGGGCGCGGCATCTGTTGCGATTGCCGGAGCTGAGCCGTACCCATCTGCCTATCGGCGGAGGCGTTCATTGTATCAATGCGGCCAAGCAATTCCATGGTCCCAGCTGGAGGATGATCGTGCAGCTGACCAACAAGACGGAGGCCTATGGTGTCTATCCGGGCGGGCAGAGCGGCAACCCCGGCAGTCCTTATTACGATACCTTTATCGACAGCTGGGCCGGGGGTCGTTATTATCCTTTATGGGTAATGGCAGAGGACGATACAAAGGACAAACGGGTGAAATGGGTTATGCATTTTAACAAATAAAGATAGTCGACGATGATAAAATTCCTGATTTCCATTTTACTGATCGCCCTGCTGAGTTTTGTCTGCGGGTTATTTTTGCCCTGGTGGTCGATAGCGTTGGTGGCGTTTGTAATCAGCGCGTTGATCCCTCTGAAGCCCCTGCACTCTTTCTTTGCAGGCTTTCTTGCCATTTTTCTTTTGTGGGGGGGGCTGGCGCTGGGGATCGATCAGATGAACAACAGCATACTGTCGGCAAAGATAGCGGCTATCCTTCCCCTTGGCGGGTCGGTTATTGGACTGATCCTTGTCACGGCCTTTGTGGGTGCCCTGGTGGGCGGCGGGGCTGCGATCACGGGATCATTTTTAAAAGCGGCCCGTTAAATCCTTTTGATGTTACGTCATCTTATTCTGACCGTGCTGGTTCTTCTTTCTTTTGCTGGTGTCTATGCCACGCGGATTACCGGCACCGTTAGAGATGACAAGGGGACCATCCTTCCTTACTCTTCCATTTTAGTGAAAGGCACGACGAGGGGTGTCACTGCAGGGTCTGAAGGGCATTATGTCCTCGATCTATCTCCCGGCTCCTATACGATAGTCTGTCAGTATGTGGGATATGCGCGGCAGGAGAAAAAGATCACGGTGGGCGGGGAAGCACTCGTACTGGACTTCAGTCTTACGGCTCTGCAGCTATCGATGGCTGAGGTGGTGGTGCGTCCTGGCGGCGAAGACCCGGCTTATGAGATCATCCGGCATGCCATTAAAAAAAGAAAGGACTATGAGGAGCCGCTGGACTCTTTTACCTGTGAGGCTTATATCAAGACGCTGATTAAAACGAGGAAGCTGCCCAAAAGGATATTGGGTCAGGCTATCGAGGACAAGGACAAAAAGGAAATTGGGGTAGACTCGGCGGGGAAGGGGATCATCTATCTGTCGGAGAACCTGACAAAAGTGGCTTTTAAGCGGCCTGGCAAGATAAAGCTGGAAGTGCTGTCCGGAAGGGAAAGCGGCTCGAATGGATATGGGCTGGGCTTTCCGACGTTTATCAACTTTTATAAGAACAATGTAGTCGTGTTATCGGACAAGCTTAACCCGAGGGGGTTTATCTCGCCTATTGCCGATGGAGCGCTGAACTATTACCGGTATAAATATTTAGGATCTTTTTTTGAGGAGGGGAAGGAAGTGAATAAGATACAGGTTATTCCCCGGAGGAAATATGAGCCGCTTTTCTCGGGTACGATAGATATTGTAGATGGGGAGTGGAGGATACATAGTTTGGATTTATTATTGTTGAGGTCGTCGCAGCTGGAGATACTGGATACTTTGCAGATCCGGCAGATCCATGCACCGGTGGAGGAGGGGGTCGGTCGTGCGGGAAAGAGTGCGGTGTGGCAGGTTAAGGACCAGGTCGTGTATTTTACCTTTAACATTTTCGGGATCGATGCGGTCGGTAATTTTGTCAATGTCTACAACAACTATGATATAAACCCGCGGTGGAAGAGGAAGTTCTTCAACAATGTCCTTGTGCGGTATGATACGGCAGTCAACAAAAAGACAAAGGCCTATTGGGACTCTATCCGGCCTTTGCCGCTGGAGCCCGATGAAAAGGTGAATTATACGATCCGGGACAGCATATATGAATATAACCGGGATTCGATGGGGACGAAGGCGAACAGGGATTCCCTGCTTCGGAGACAGGGGCATGTGAAGGCAGGGCAGATCGTCTGGTCCGGTTTTACGCGCAGCGACTACCGGAGGCCGAGACCATTGCAGTATACGTTTGATCCGCTGCTTACGGGGGTGGGTTATAATACCGTGGAGGGCATCGATCTGAATCTGTCGGGATCGGTGGGCAAGGGGTTGAAGAACGGGTCATTCCTGCGGTTCTACCCGCATCTGCGGTATGGGTTTCACAATACGCATCTGAATGCCTGGGGGATGCTGAACCTGATGAAGCGGTCGTTCGACCGGGAAGGGGATGATGTAAGCTCTTCGGCGCAGACCTGGTCGTTGTCGGGGGGGAAGCGGGTGTCACAGTTTAACCCGGAGAATCCGATCAGCGAGGGGCTGAATTCGATCTATACGCTGCTGCGAGGCAGGAACTATATGAAGATCTATGAGAACTATTTTGCGGAGGTGGGTTCGAATACGCGTTTTGACAACGGGTTGCGGCTGACGGTGAAGGGGCTTTATGAGGATCGTCTGCCGATAAACAATACGACGGATTATACCTGGGCGAAGACCAGCACGACTAAATTCACACCCAACTACCCGGTGGAACAGTTAGGAGTTCAATTTTCCAGGCATCAGGCGGTAATCACGACGGTGAATGTGGAATATCAGCCAGGGCAGCAATTTATTGAATTCCCGAGGCGGAAGATGTCTATCGGTTCGAAGTATCCGACCTTGTCGCTGGAATATGAGAAGGGGTGGAGCGGTATTTTAGGCAGTGATGTCAACTTTGACAAATGGCGGTTTTCGGTGTTTGACGATGTGAATGTGAAGCTGCGGGGGG
>Ga0193716_1000205_pt1 | contig 36106 bp, 26 predicted proteins | sample U2c1metaG_FD_145901 | JGI IMG/M metagenome (GOLD analysis project Ga0193716, IMG submission 145901) | Soil microbial communities from a riparian zone of the East river system, Colorado, United States - U2c1 | ecosystem: Environmental > Terrestrial > Soil > Riparian zone | place: USA: East River...
GTCTGTACGCGCACCTCGGTTCCCTCCTCGTAGCGCAACACCTCGGAATTTTCGTAGATCACGGCACCGGCCGCTTCTGCGGCGCGCGCCAAGCCTTGAGTGTACTTGAGGGGCTGCAAGTGCCCGCTGCGTGAGTCGAAAAGTCCGGCCAGATATCGGTCGCTTCGCACCTGGGACTGAAGCTCGTCGCGGCCCAGCATGCGCACCGACTCGTAGGCGTATTCCTCGCGCAGCTCGCGGCTCCATTGCGTAAGTTCCCGCACGTGACGCGGCTTTACGGCGACATGCATATGATTCGGGCGGTAGTCGCAATCGATGGCGTAGTCGCGTATCAGCGATTGAGTCAGGTCCAATGCTTCGATCGAGAGCGCGAACAGGCGGTGGGCGTCGTCCCGGCCCACCTGGGCGAGGAGCTTCGCCTGACCCACGGCCAACCCGAAGATGGTTTGGCCGCCGCTGCGGCCCGACGCCCCGTAGCCCACCTCACGTGCTTCCAGCAGAGCCACCTTGTAGCCCCGCTTGGCCAGGTGCAGCGCCGTGGAGCATCCGGCGATACCGCCGCCCAACACGCACACATCAACCCTGGTCTCGCCGCGCAAGGCGTCGCGCTTGGGCGATGGGCCGGCGGCCAAGTAGTAGGAGGGTGCGGGGGGGAACGAGAGGCGCATCGGGTTTTTGACGAAAGTGTTTAAAATCTTGTGGCTATTGACAGGATTGGGTGCCTGTGAGCCTACAGAGGTTTTCCATTAAAATGCAATATTGATGCGATGCACCAAACGCGCCTAAGTGTTGGAAATGCCTAAATCTTAGCTCTTTTTGCGCGCGTAACTAAGACGGGGCACGGGCGGTGTGGTGTAATAGTGTCGTTCTCAAAGGTTAGTCGTCCATCCGGACGTTTAATATTTTAAACATGTCGCGCCTGCCGCTTATTGGAATTCCGGCCGATCGCCGGCTGTATGGAAAGCACTATTTCCACATGGTCGGCGAGAAGTACATCGAAGCCGTCGCCCAAGGCGCGAAGGCGGTGCCGGTGCTCGTACCCGCTCTGGGGTCCGAAATTGATCTGCCATCCTTGTTGGATGCCTGCGATGGATTGCTGCTCACGGGCAGCCCGTCGAATGTTGAACCTCAACACTACGGAGGACCGGCAAGTGAGCCGGGAACGCTACATGACCCAAATCGCGATGCTACGACGCTTCCGCTGATTCCGCAGGCCATCGCCGCCGGCCTACCGGTGCTGGCGATCTGCCGCGGATTTCAGGAGATGAATGTCGCCTACGGCGGCACCTTGAACCCACGCTTGCATGAGGTACCGGGGAACCTCGATCACCGCGACGATGAGTCCTTAGCCCTGGACGTGCAATACGCTCCCGCCCACGAGGTGTTGCTCGAGCCTGGAGGGCAACTCCACAAAATCGCAGGCCGGGATCGCTTGAGAGTGAATTCACTGCATTCGCAGGGAGTTGAAAAGCTCGGCGGCGATCTGGCGGTCGAAGCGCGTGCACCGGATGGCGTGATCGAGGCCTTTCGCGTTGCGGATTCACCGACCTTCGCGTTGGGACTGCAATGGCATCCGGAGTGGCGGTTTGCACAAGACCCCTTTTCCAGCGCGTTGTTTGCGGCATTCGGCCAGGCCAGCTTTCGTCGCGCGTATTCAAGGTGATGTTATGGCGAGCACGATTCAACAGTTCTTGAGAGAGCACGGTATTTCTGAAGTCGAAGCGATCATTCCGGACATGGCCGGCGTTGCGCGCGGCAAATTGATGCCTGCGGAGAAATTTGCCGAAGAAGAGGGCATGCGTCTGCCGGAGGCGATCTTCCTGCAAACGGTCACCGGGGATTACCCGGAGGACCAAAGCGCGATGAATCCGTCGGACATCGACATCGTCTTGAAGGCGGACCCGAAGACTGTACGGGTGGTGCCCTGGGCCGCGGAACCCACCGCGCAGGTGATCCACGATTGCTTCTACGGCGACGGCAGTCCGGTCACCATGGCGCCGCGCTATGTGCTGCGTCGGGTGCTCGATTTGTACGAGGCGCAGGGCTGGGAGCCGGTGGTCGCGCCCGAACTGGAATTCTTCTTGGTGGAGCCGAACATCGATTCCGACTATCCGTTAAAGCCGCCGGTGGGCCGCTCGGGGCGTCCGGAGATCGGCCGGCAAGCCTATAGCATCGCTGCGGTCAACGAGTTCGACCCGCTGTTCGACGACATGTACTCGTTCTGCGAGGCGCAGGACATCGAGATCGACACGCTGATTCATGAATCCGGCGCGGCGCAAATGGAGATCAACCTGCTGCACGGCTATCCCATGAGCCTTGCCGATCAGGCCTTCTTGTTCAAGCGCACGGCGCGCGAAGCGGCCATGCGCCACAAAATGTACGCCACGTTCATGGCGAAGCCGATGGCCAAAGAACCGGGCAGCGCGATGCACTTGCACCAGAGCATCATCGATTCGAAGACCCGCAAGAATATTTTCAGCCAAGCCGACGGTTCGCCTTCGGAACTATTTTTCGGACACATCGCCGGCCTGCAAAAATACCTGCCCGGGGCGATGTCGCTGTTTTGTCCCAACGTGAACAGTTACCGGCGCATCAGCCGTTATTCGTCCGCGCCCATCAACGTGCACTGGGGTTACGACAATCGAACCGCGGGACTGCGGGTGCCGATGTCCGGACCCGACGCCCGCCGCGTGGAAAATCGCGTGGGCGGCGCGGACGCGAATCCCTACCTCGCCATCGCAGCATCCTTGGCCTGCGGCTATCTCGGCATGATCGAGGGCTTGAAGCCCTCGGAACCCATCGGCGGCAGTGCTTACGACATGGCCATCGCCCTGCCGCGCACCCTGGCCGAGGCGCTGCGCCTGCTGCGCGAATCGAAGCCGCTGGTGGACCTGTTCGGCGATCGCTTTGTTTTGGCCTACACGGCCGTCAAGGAAGCCGAGTACGAGACCTTCGCGCAAGTCATCAGTTCGTGGGAGCGCGAGCACTTGTTGTTGAACGTCTAGGATGACGAGCCTAGCGGTCGCGTGGCTGCTGCGCTATAACTAGCGGACCAAAAAATTAGAGGAAGCGTCGGATGTTCAGCGTTCGTCGGATGGCGATTCTGGCGCTTGTGTGTGGGTTGAGCTTGAGCGGCTGCGGCGGCAAGTCCGGCGGCGGTTCGGCCTCGAGCGGCGCCGGCGGCGCCAAGGATCTTAACCTCTACATCTGGTCGGATTACCTGGCGTCGAATACGCTCCCGGATTTTGAGAAGCAGACCGGCATCAAGGTGCACGCCGCCTACTTCGATACCAACGAAACGCTCGAGACCAAGCTGCTGGCCGGTAGCAGCGGATTCGACATCGTGGTGCCCACCGCCTCCTACTTCGAACGGCAGATCAAAGCCGGCGCCTTTCTGGTCCTGGACAAATCCAAGCTGCCTAATTTGAAGAACATGGATCCGCAGCTCATGGCCAAGGTTGCGCAGCACGATCCGGACAACGCTCATGGTGTCATCTATATGTGGGGCACCAACGGCATTGGCTACAACGAGAAGATGGTCAAGGCGCTCATGCCCGATGCGCCGCTCGACAGTTGGCGCCTGGTATTCGATCCGGCAGTCGCCTCGAAAGTGGCGAAGTGCGGCATCAGCTTGCTGGACTCGCCGGCCGAAATGATCCGCGCCGTTTACAACTATATGGGAAAAAATCCCAACTCGCAGAGCGTGGATGATCTGGCGCAGGCGGAGGCGGTACTGATCAAAATTCGGCCGTACATCCGTAACTTCAGCTCCTCCGAATACATCGAGGCGCTCGCCAACGGCGATCTGTGTATTTCCGTAGGCTACAACGGCGATGTGATGCAGGCGCGCGACCGCGCGCGCGAGGCCAACAAGGGAATCGAGATCAAGTATGCCGTGCCCAAGGAAGGCTCGATTCTTTGGTTTGACATGCTGGCGATACCGAAAGATGCGCCGAACCCAGAGAGCGCTTACGCCTTCATGAACTACATGATGACGCCGCAGGCGATCGCGGATGTCTCCAACTTCAAGCGTTATGCCAACGCCAATGCCGCCTCGCAGCCGCTGGTGTTGCCGGCGGTCAAGGATGATCCGGGGATCTATCCGCCGCCCGATCTACGGCAGTCGCTGGCGGTGCAACTGGCCGATTCGCCCGAGCAGACTCGCGCCATCACCCGCGTTTGGCAAAAATTCAAGACGGGTCAATAACCGATGACGACATCTGCGGGCGGCGCCGTCAAAGCCCAGCCCTGGAACGATCCCGCTGCGCGGCCCTACGTGGAAATCGAGCGAATCAGCAAATCCTTCGGTGATTTCACGGCGGTGAACGACGTCTCCTTGAAAATCTACAAGGGCGAGATCTTCTGTCTGTTGGGCGCCTCCGGATGCGGTAAAACCACTTTGCTGCGCATGTTGGGTGGATTCGAAACGCCGACTGCGGGAAAAATTCTCATCGACGGCGAGGACATGACCGGCGTGCCGCCTTACGAGCGGCCGGTGAACATGATGTTCCAGTCATACGCATTATTTCCGCACATGAATGTCGAGCGGAACGTGGCCTTCGGCTTGAAACAGGACCGCCTGCCCGAGGCTGAAATCCAAGAGCGTGTCGCGACCATGCTGGAGCTGGTGAAAATGAGCGACTACGCCAAGCGCATGCCGCACCAGCTATCCGGCGGGCAACGCCAGCGCGTGGCGCTGGCACGCTCGCTGGTCAAGCGTCCCAAGCTGCTGCTGCTGGATGAGCCCTTGGGCGCTCTCGACAAAAAACTGCGCGAGCATACTCAATTCGAATTGATCAGCCTGCAGGACAAGCTGGGCGTGACTTTCATCGTCGTCACCCACGACCAAGAGGAAGCCATGACGTTGGCGAGCCGCATCGGCGTGATGGACCACGGCGAAATAGTTCAAGCGGGAACACCGTCCGAGATCTACGAGTTCCCGAGCTCCAGGTTCGTGGCGGACTTCGTCGGCTCGGTGAATATGTTCGAGGGTAAACTCATCGAAGATGAGCCGGACTATGTGCGCATCGGGTCGGCGGAGCTCGGCGGAACGATCTACGTCAGCCACGGAATCAGCGCGCCGCCCGAGGCCGTCGTCTGGGCGGCCGTGCGGCCGGAAAAAATATTCATGTCGACGACGGCGCCGCAAGGCGGTGCGGATAACGTGGTGCGCGGCGCCGTGCAGGACATCGCCTATCTCGGCGACTTGTCGATTTACCTGATCAAGCTGCCGACGGGCAAGGTCGTACGAGTCACTCAACCCAACACATCGCGTCATGCCGAAGCAATCAGTTGGGATCAGCAGGTCTATTTATCATGGGATGCGACCAGTCCGGTGGTGGTGACCCGTTAACTCCGCGACGCTAGCCGGGCGGCTACGCCGGGTCGGCATCAGCGGCCGGGGACTGGTCGTGGCGCTGCCGTACCTGTGGTTGCTGCTGTTCTTCGTCGTGCCCTTCGTCATTGTCCTCAAGATATCTTTCTCGGATATTGACCTGGCGATTCCGCCCTACAAACCGCTGCTCGAGTGGGTCGGCAAGCACTCCCTCGCGATCAAGCTGAACTTCGACAACTACGCCTTTCTGTTCACCGATGCGCTGTACCTGCATGCTTTCGCGAACTCGATCAAGGTCGCGTTTCTCTCGACATTGATGTGCTTGGTCATCGGCTACCCGATGGCCTACGGCATCGCGCGCGCCAAGCCCGCGACGCGCAACGTTCTGCTGCTGCTGGTCATCCTGCCGTTTTGGACTTCGCTGCTGCTGCGGGTCTATGCATGGATCGGGCTCTTGAAGGCCAATGGCGTGATCAACAACGTGCTGCTGTCGCTCGGAATCATTCATGAGCCCTTGACGATGCTGTACACGCCGTTCGCCATGTACGTGGGCATCGTGTATTCCTACCTGCCGTTTCTCATCTTGCCGCTGTATGCAAATCTGGAAAAGATGGATTGGCAGCTGCTCGAAGCGGCGGAGGACTTGGGCTGCCGCCCCTGGCAGGCGTTCTACAAAATCACTTTGCCGCTCTCCCGCAACGGCATCTTGGCCGGTTCGATGCTGGTGTTCATCCCGGCGGTCGGTGAATTCGTGATCCCGGCGCTGCTCGGCGGTCCGAACGCACTCATGATCGGGCGGGTGCTGTGGGATGAATTCTTCTCGAACCGCGCCTGGCCGGTGGCCAGCGCGGTGGCGATCTTGCTGCTGATACTCTTGGTGCCGTTCATGATGTGGTACCAAAGCGTACAAGCGCGCGAATCGGCGGGCGCACGATGAATTATCGCAGTTCGTTTTTTATCCTGACCTGTATTGCGTTCGGCTTCGCATTTCTCTACATCCCGATCCTGTCCATGGTGGTGTTTTCGTTCAACGCCTCCAAGCTGGTGACCGTTTGGGACGGCGCCAATTCGCCGACGCTCAAGTGGTACTACGCGCTGCTGAATAACGAGGAGATTCTGGACGCGGCGTGGATCACGGGGTTATCATTGCTGCTGCTGTTCGTCGCCCTCGAGCAACTCATCGGGTGGCCGGCCGGACGCGGAATCACCACCATGACCATCGGTCACATGACTTTTTCCATGGCCTACGTGACGGTCATCGTGAATTCGCGTTTGGCGAGCTTCGACACCGCGCTCGAGGAAGCGGCGATGGATTTGGGTGCACGTCCCTTCAAGGTGTTTTTCGTCATCACGCTGCCGATCATTTTTCCGGCGATTTTGTCGGGGTGGCTCCTGGCTTTCACGCTGTCCTGGGATGATCTGGTCATCTCCAGCTTCACCTCCGGTCCGGGCAGCAGCACCTTGCCCATGGTGGTGTTTTCCAAAGTCCGCTTGGGCGTCAGCCCCGAAATCAACGTGCTCGCGACCCTCACGCTCGCCGTGGTGACCACGATGATCGTCGGCGTGAGCCTATGGATGGCGCGGCGGGCCAGGCTCGACAAAGCGACGGTATAGCGTGAACTAGATTTTATCCAGCGGCGTGTTGCCGCCGGTGAATTGCGAGCGCGCCTGCGCCAGCCGATACTTATGCTCGGATCTCCAGCGGCGCCAATCGCGCAGGCCGGCGATGGCATAGACAAGCTTGAACAGGCGCAGGCGCCTCAAAACCTTCGGCGTATCGAACAGATCCCCGGCAAGCATCGAAATCACGCCCTGTTCCAGCTGCCAGGTGTTGCGCGGTTGACGGAACATTTGCGTCATCACGGGACCGTTGAAGCGGTAGATGAAGAACGAAAATCGCGCCATGCCGGCGCGCTGGCGCTTTTCCAACTTGCGGAGCAGCCCCTTCTCGCGCTGCGGTTCGCGCAGCGCCGTGTCGACCACCGCAGCAGCTTGTTCTGCCCCGCTCATGGCCAGGTAGACGCCGGAAGAGAACACGGGATCGAGAAATGCGAACGCATCGCCCACCAGCACCCAGCCCGTCCCGCCCATCTGGGTCGAGTCATAGGAATAGTTGCCGGTGACGCGTACCTCGCTGATGAGCTCGGCGCGTTCAATTCGCTTTCGTAAGCCGGGGCTTTGGTTGAGCGTACCCATCAGGAACTCTACCGAGCGGCCTTTGCGCTGCTTTAGATATTCCGGCCGGCATACCGCGCCGATGCTCATCACGCCGTCGGGCAGCGGGATCATCCACATCCAGCCGTGGTCGAAGCGGTAGATGCTGATGTTGCCGGCGTCCTCCCCCGGGCGCAGCTCTGCGCCGCGGAAGTGGCCGAAAATGGCGGCACTCTGGTGCTCATTGTTCTTGCGGCGCAGTTTCTTTTTGGCGGACAAGAACGCGTCGCGCCCGCTCGCATCGACGAGGTAGCGCGCCTGAATGCCGTAACTGCGGCCCTCGTTGGTGCGAACCTCGAGCCGAGTCTCGCGCGGACCGATCTGCTCAACGCTCAATACTTCATGCCCCTCACGGGCGTCGGCGCCGCTTTCGCGTGCGTGATCGTAAAGCATCTTGTCGAAGTCCTGCCGCCACACTTGGTAGGCGTGCGGTGGGCTGTCGCCTATGGCGCGCGCGAAGGCGTAGGTGTTGTAGCCGCGCTCATTGTCCGCCTCGAAATCGGCGCCGGGCTTGAAAATGCCGAGCGCGCGCACTTTGTCCAGCACGCCGAGGCGTTCGAACACGGGCAGATTCATCGGCAACAGCGACTCACCGATGTGGAATCGCGGGTGCTGCGCCTTCTCCAGCGCTATCACCTTGTAGCCTTGCTTCGCCAGCAAGGTCGCCGCGGTGCTGCCGCTCGGCCCGCCGCCGATCACCGCCACATCGCACGATTCAGTTGCCGTTAGCATGCTTCTAAACCAGAACTCGCTCAATGCCGCCGCTGTTCGCGCGCTTCACGTAGTCCTGCAGCCAGTCGGGTCCCAGCAGATTCTTGGCGATTTCCACCACGATGTAATCGGCGTCCATTTCCGCATCGTCGTTGAAGCGTTTCAGGCCTTGCAGGCAGGACGGGCAGGATGTGAGTATTTTCACCTCACCCTGATGGCCGGCGGTGCGGATTTCGTCCACGCCGGCGCGTACCTCCTGCTCCTTGCGGAAACGCACCTGGGTCGAAATATCCGGACGCGTGGCCGCGAGCGTGCCCGACTCGCCGCAACAGCGCTCGTTCAAGGCTATGTTGCCGTTCTGCTCGCTGTTCATCAGCGTATTCACGACTGTGAGCGGATTGTATTTCTTCATCGGCGAATGACAGGGGTCATGGTACATGTATCGCGTGCCGGTGACATTTTCCAGCCTAACTCCCTTCTCCAAGAGATACTCATGGATGTCCATGATCTTGGATCCCGGAAATATACTATCGAACTCGTAGCCCTGTAGTTGATCGAAACAGGTGCCGCAGCTCACCACCACCGTCTTGATGTCGAGGTAGTTGAGCGTATTGGCAACCCGATGAAACAACACCCGGTTGTCGGTGATGATCTTTTCGGCCTTATCGAACTCTCCGGCGCCGCGCTGCGGATATCCGCAGCACAGATACCCCGGGGGCAGCACGGTCTGCACGCCCACATGCCACAGCATCGCCTGCGTGGCGAGCCCCACCTGCGAGAACAAGCGCTCGGAACCGCAGCCGGGAAAATAGAACACCGCTTCGGATTCGCTGCTGACCCTGGCGGGGTCCCGGATGATGGGAACATAGTTGCGGTCTTCGATGTCGAGGAGCGCGCGTGCCGTTCTCTTCGGCAGACCGCCCGGCATGCGTTTGTTGACGAAGTGAATGACTTGTTCCCTGATCGGCGGCTTGCCGGTGGTGGCCGGCGGCCGCTTGGTCTGCGCCCTGGCGAATGTATTGAGCGCCTGGTTGCCGAGCCGCTGCACTTTGTAGCCCCAATCGATCATGACCTTTCGAGTCAGCTTGATCGTCTGCGGATTGGTGGCGTTCAAGAAAAACATCGAGGCGGCCGTGCCGGGATTGAAACGCTTCTTGTGCATGCGGCGCAGCAGATCGCGCATGCCCATGGAGACATCCCCGAAGTCGATGCCGACCGGGCAGGGCGAGAGGCATTTGTGGCAGACGGTGCAGTGATCTGCCACGTCTGATAGTTCGTCCCAGTGGCGAATCGAGACGCCGCGCCGCGTCTGCTCTTCGTAAAGAAACGCCTCGATGAGCAGCGAAGTGGCCAGGATCTTATCGCGCGGCGAATACAGCAGGTTCGCGCGCGGCACATGGGTGGCGCAAACCGGCTTGCACTTGCCGCAACGCAGGCAATCCTTGATGGCATCGGAGATGGTGCTGATATCCGATTGCTGCATGATCAGGGATTCATGTCCCAAAAGGCCGAAACTGGGGGTATAGGCGCGGCGCAAGTCGCTTTGCGGCATCAACTTGTGCAGATTGAAATGCCCTTCAGGATCGACCCGATGCTTGTAGCTGCGAAACGCGGCGAGCTCCACGTCGGAAAGGTACTCGAGCTTGGTAATGCCGATTCCGTGTTCACCGGATATCACCCCGTTCAGGGCACGGGCGATGCGCATGATCCGCGCCACCGCATGGTTCGCGGTGTGCAGCATCGCGTAATTGTCGGAATTGACCGGAATGTTGGTGTGCACATTGCCGTCGCCGGCGTGCATATGCAGCGCGACGAAGACACGGCCTTGCAGGATGTGCTTGTGTATCGCATCGCAACGCTCGAGTACCGGCGCAAAGGCGCTGCCGACAAATATGCGGGCCAGCGTCGCCCGCACTTCGGTTTTCCAGCTGACCCGAATGCTTCGGTCCTGCAGCCGGTCGAATACGCTGCCAGAATCGCTCTCCGCATCGTCCATGTGGTCGAGCAGGTATCGCCAACGAGACCGGATGCTCGAGATCATTTCACAAGCCTCGGCCGTGCGCGCAGCGTCGCGATCCGATGCGCCGCCATCCGAGGCGCGTCCGGAGCCGGCGCCCCAAGTCTCGTCGCCGGAAAAATAGTCTTCCAGAGCAGTCAGCAATTCGAGCTTGTTGCGGATGGACAATTCGATATTGATGCGTTCGATGGCATCCGTGTACTCACCCAAGCGCTCCAATGGAATGACCACGTCCTCGTTGATCTTGAAGGCATTGGTGTGCTTGGCGATCGCGGCGGTCTTGGCGCGATCCAGCCAGAATTTGCGCCGCGCATCGGCGTTGACCGCAATGAATCCTTCGCCGGAGCGGGCATTGGCCAAACGCACGACATGGGAGGTGGCGGCCGCAACCGCGGTTTCGTCCTCGCCGACGATGTCGCCCAGCAGCACCATCTTGGGCAAGGCGCCGCGCTTCGATTTGGTGCTATAGCCCACCGCGCGCAAATACCGCTCGTCCAAATGCTCGAGGCCCGCCAGCAGCGTGCCTTTTGACCTTGCATTCTGCTCAAGGTACTGCGTGATCTCCACAATGCTGGGAATCGCGTCGCGTGCCTGACCGAAAAACTCCAGGCACACGGTCCGGGTGTACTTGGGCATGCGATGCAAAATCCATCGCGCGGCCGTGATCAGTCCGTCGCAGCCCTCTTTCTGCACGCCCGGCAATCCGCCCAAGAATTTATCGGTAACGTCCTTGCCCAATCCGATCTTGCGAAATTTCGCGCCCTCGATGTCAAGCCGCTCGCTGCGCAGCACTTCGGCCTGTTCCGCGGGCTTTGAACCGTCTTTCCAAACCAGCTCGAAACTCGCGACCGATACATCATGGATCTTGCCCAAGTTGTGGTTCAGGCGCGTGACCTCGAGCCAATTGCCTTGCGCATCGACCATGCGCCACCACGCCAAGTTGTCGACCGCCGTACCCCACAACACCGCTTTCTTGCCGCCGGCATTCATGGCAATGTTGCCGCCGATGCAGGATGCGTCCGCAGAGGTTGGATCGACCGCGAACACGAAGCCCGCGCGTTCGGCGGCTTCGCTCACGCGTTTGGTGACGACACCGGCCGCGGAAAATATGCTGGCCGTGCTGACGGTATTGCCGGGCAGCGCGAATGTTTCGACCGGGCCCAGGGTTTCTAGCTTTTCCGTATTGATCACCGCGGACCACGGCGTCAGAGGCACCGTGCCGCCCGTGTATCCGGTGCCGCCGCCGCGCGGGATGATGGTCAGCCCCAGCTCGATACAGTCGCGCACCAAGCCGGGAATTTCCGATTCACCATCGGGCATGAGAACCAAGAAGGGCAATTCCACGCGCCAGTCGGTGGCGTCGGTGACGTGCGCGACGCGCGAGAACGCATCGAAGCGGATATTGTCGGCGCGGGTGTGCCGGAGCAGCAACTTTCGTGCGCGCTTGCGCTTCACCGCGATATCGGGGAATTGCCGTTCGAATCGCGTCACGGCCTGTCCAGCAGCCTGCAGCAATTCCCCAACCTTGGTATGGCGCGCCTCATTGGCGCCGTCGCGGCGCTTTTCGACCTCGCCCAGACGATGCTGCATGGCTGCAATGAGCTGGCGCCGCCGCTTGGGATTGTCGAGCAAATCGTCCTGCAGGTAGGGGTTGCGGTCGACCACCCAGATATCGCCCAACACCTCGTACAGCATGCGCGCCGAGCGGCCGGTGCGGCGCTCGCCGCGCAGCCCATCCAGAACGGTCCACGCAGTTTCGCCCAGCAGCCGGATGACGATCTCGCGATCGGACAGCGAGGTGTAGTTGTATGGGATCTCGCGCAATCGCGATTCCGGCTCTTTTCCCACGGGAGGTCGCGCTGCGTCGGCAATATCTGCGACGGCGTTCATGTTCGTGGGAGTTTACGCATTTTTCTGCCGGAAGTTGTGCAATCAACGCGGCCCTGTCGTCTCAAGTCGTTGTTTCGTCGGCCGTTACCTTTGAGTGTGCGACACCTATCCGCCAATACTCAGGAACTCGATAGCCCCGGCGTGGTGCGCGGCTTGGTTGAGGAATCCTTGGCGCGCAACGAGTTGGCGATTCCCTCCCTGCCCGAGGTGGCGGTTCGCGTAGTGGCCAGCGGCACCAAGAATTCCGGCAACGCCCATCTGCTCGCGGACATCATCCAGGCCGATGCTGCGCTGACTCAATACGTTCTGCGGATTGCCTCGTCGGCGGCCAAACGTCCGGCGTTGCCGATCACATCCCTGCAGCACGCAATTGCCTGGCTGGGTCTCGATGACGTCGCCAACATTGCCTTTACGCTGGCCTTGCAGGGAAAAATGCTGCACGTCGAGGGCCAGCATCGCAAGGCGCGCCGGCTTTGGCGCCACTCGTTGGCGAGTGCGCTGTGGGCACGCCAGCTCGCGCATCTCCTCCACCGGGAGACGGGGCTCTGCTACCTCTGCGGGTTGCTGCATAACATCGGCAGGGCGGTCACGCTGGGTGCTGTGCACAATGCCGCACAGCGCGCCGGCCTCGAGCTTGCCGGCAGCGACTATGACGGGCTCATCGAAATCTTTAGTCACGACGTTGGACAGCGCGTCATCTCCGCCTGGGCTTTGCCGCCGCCCGTGCTCGTGGTCGTGGCCCAATGGGACAACTACGCCGCTGCGGGCGCGCTCCAGTGGGAAAGCAACGTGGTCAACGTCGCGCACAAGATGGCGGATTTCACGCTGCACGAACCTTGCATGCTGACGCGGGATTTGCTGCTCATCGATCGCGGGATTAGGGACCTGGGCTTGTCCGTACAACACGCAGAACCGCTGTTCGACTCAACCGATGCGATCAACGCCGAACTTGATCGCTATCTCTCTCCTTGAGCGCTCGAAAGCTAGCGCAATCCGGTTTCCTGACGCGCAATCACGATGCGCTGAATCTCGCTGGTGCCCTCGTAAATTTCGGTGATCTTGGCGTCGCGAAAGTATCGCTCCAGGGGCATCTCCTTGCTGTAGCCCATGCCGCCATGGATCTGCAGGGCCGCATGTGCGTTGAACATGGCCGTCTCCGAGGCATAGAGCTTCGCCATGCTGCCCTCGGTCGTGGTTCTGGCGCCGCTGCTCTTCGCAGCTTGCTTGGCCCAAGCAGCCTGCAGCATCAGCAATCGCGATGCCGACAGCCGGGTCTTCATATCGGCAATCTTCGCCTGAGTCATTTGAAAGGATCCGATCGGCGCGCCGAACGCGCGGCGCTCCTTCGCATAGCTCAAGGCCGCATCATAGGCGGCGCGTGCAATGCCGTTCGCCTGTGCGGCGATCCCGACGCGCCCTTGATCGAGAATGGTCATCGCGATGGCGAATCCATTTCCCTCCTCGCCCAGACGATTGGCGATGGGGATTTTATAGTCGACGAATTCGATCTCGCAGGTTGCGGAGGCGCGGATGCCGAGTTTGGGCTCGATCTTGCCGCGAATGAAGCCGGGTTGATGGCAGTCGAGAATGAAGGCGGTGATGCCTCGGGACTTGGCTTCCGGACTGGTGACGGCAAACATCACCATGTAGTCGGCCACGGGGCCTGAGGTGATCCAAGACTTTTTCCCATTGAGCAGGTAGTGGGAGCGGTCCGCCGATAAAACCGCGCGGGTGCGCATATTGGCCGCATCCGATCCCGATTGCGGTTCGGTCAGCCCATAACAGCCGAGAGCCTTGCCGGAGGCCACCGGCGCGACGAAGCGGCGTTTCTGCGCTTCGTTCCCGAATTGCAATATTCCGTTGTTGTACAGACTGTTGTTGACCGACACGATGGTCGAGTGGGCGGCATCGGCGTAGGCGATCTCCTCCATCATCAGCACGAAGCAAATCGAATCGAGCCCGGCGCCGCCGTACTCTTCGGGGACCTCGACACCCATGAAGCCGAGTTCGCCGGCTTTGCGGATGGTGTCCTTGGGGAACTCCCCCGACACGTCGAATCGTGCGGCGACCGGCGCAATCTCGTTCTGCGCAAATTCCCGCGCCGCCGCTTGAATCATCAATTGATTTTCTGTGAGCGTGAAGTCCATGATTCGATTATCGTTGTATTCATGAAAAATACTACTCTGGTGAATCATCCGCCCGCCGTCGAGGTTCCTGAGGACAATCGGCCGCTGGTGGCTCCCATCTATCAGTCGGTGAAGTTCTCGTTCGACGATACGAATGAAACGCTGCGCTACCAGCGCGGCGAGCGGGAAGGGTTTTTTTATTCGCGCACCTCCAATCCCACTCTGACCCAATTGCAGGCGTTGCTCAGCCGGCTGCAGGGCAGGGACGACTGCCTGTTGACGGGCTCGGGCGTCGCGACCATAGCGGCAAGCTTGCTCGCGCTCTGCAAAGCGGGCGATCACGTGCTGCTGTTCATCGAATCCTACGGACCCACGCGCTACATCGTGCAGCACCTGCTGGCCAAGTTCGGCGTCACGCACACCATGCTGTCGATCGAAGACTTGCCGGGCATCGAAAAATTGCTCAAGGAGAAGCCGACTCGATTGGTGATCTTCGAAAGCCCCACCAATCCCATCACTAAAATCGCCGACATCGAACACTTGACCGCGAATGCTCGGGCGGCGGGGTGTCTGACCGTGATGGACAACACCTTTGCCGGCTTTCACAACCACGGTGACTACGACATCGACGTGTACCTGCACAGCCTGACCAAGTACGCCTCCGGACATGGCGATGTGATGGGCGGGGCCATCATTGCGCGGCACGAACTCATCTCTGCCATGCGCAAAGACATCGGGCCGATGGGTCCGGCGCTCGATCCGCATGCGGCCTTCCTGATTCAGCGCGGCATGCGCACTTATTTCCTGCGCTACGAGCGCCAGTGCGCCAACGCTCTCGCCGTCAGCGAGTTTTTGCTCAAGGATCCGCGGGTGAAGCGCGTGCACTATCCGGGTCTTCCGAGCCATCCGCAGCACGCGCTGGCGCGGCGGCAAATGAAAGACTTCGGCACAGTGGTCAGCCTTGATTTGGACGGCGGCTTCAGCCAAGGCGGCCGCTTCGCGGAGTCCTTGGAATTGTTTTCCATTGCCGCCAGCGTCGGTTCCACCGAGTCGCTGGTCATGCCGCCGCAGCTACTGCACGGCGGCACGTACACGGCAGAGCAGCGCGCAGCCTCGTTGGTGGGCAAGGGCACCGTACGCCTCTCGATAGGCTTGGAAGACGAAGAGGACCTGAAAAATGATCTGGCCCAGGCGTTAACCCAGGCATTTGTTTAAGGCCCTTTGATTCTTGCTCAAGCCTTTGATTTAACCTAATGTTCTTAACATAATCTGAATCCCGCTCAAGCATCTCGCGCCGATGCCGATCTGAAAGGAGGTCGACAAGAACGTCGTGAAAGGTGCCAGAAGTGAGTCTTCAATCAGCAGTCGTCGTTTCCGCGTTGCACTCCGAGGCGGCCCACGCGTTCATGGGCGAGTCTTTGGCCAGCCCGCAAAGCATCGCGCCCATGCCGCGCGTCTGCGTGCAGCTCGCCGAACTGACCGCGCAGCACGCGGCCGATGCAACCCAGCTCGCGCGGCTGATCCAATCGGACCCGGCCCTTGCCGGCGAGATCATGCGAGTGGCGAATTCTCCGGCTCTACGCCCGCGCGCGCCCATCGTTTCCTTGCAGCAGGCCGTGTCATGGCTCGGCGTTGCCGAGGTGCGCAACATCGCGATGGCGGTGATGCTGCGCGGCGAGGTCTTCACCGCTCCGGGACACGAACCGGAATCCGAAGAGCTTTGGCGCGAGGCGTGGTTGGCGGGACTGTGGGCCAAGGAAATTGCCCGTGAGCGCCGCAAACATGTGGAGAGCGCGTTCCTGGCCGCGCTGATGCATCGCACCGGCGCAGCACTCGCGCTGAAAATTCTGTCGGGATTCGAGGCGCAGCAACGCACCGTGATGGACGCGCAGACATTTGCCGGCCTGGTGAGCGAATTCGAGCCTCGCTTCGGCCGATTGTTGATGAACAATTGGCGCCTGCCCGAGGATGTCCAGGACGGGGCGAGCGATTGGCGCGACTACCGAAATTCAACGCATAGCGATCTGGCCGGAACCGTGCATGCGGCGCACCTCTTCGCGACCCACACCCTGCATCCTCAACTATTGGATGAAGCGATGGTGATCGAGAGCCCGGTATTTGAACAGCTCGGCGTGTTTCCCGACGATCGACGGCTGCTGCTGACAAAACTGGATCACGTGCGCAGCCTGGCGGGCATGTGATGCAACCGGCCGAATTCGACCTCATTTGTCTAGGGTCGGGTCCAGCCGGTCAGAAGGCAGCGATTCAAGCAGCGAAAGCCGGCTTTCGCGCCTGCGTGGTCGAGCGCGAGCCGCAGGTGGGCGGCTCCTGCCTGCTCTCCGGCACCATTCCCAGCAAGGCCTTGCGCGAGCAGGCGCTTCGCTATCGGCGCATGCAAGGCAGTGCGACCTCACTGGCGGTCGAACTACGCGGCGATGCGCCGTTGTCCGCTCTCTTGCACGGCGTCGACAAAGTGATCGCCGCGCAAGACCGGTATCTTTTGGCGCAGCTGGTGCGCAACAAAGTCGAACTGATCCGCGGCAAAGGCGTTTTCTTGGATGCGCATCGGATCGAGGTTCAACATTTGGACGGCTCGCGCCGCGTGCTGCACTCGCCGCGCGTGGTGCTTGCGACCGGATCTCGGCCGCGGCATGTGCCCGCCATTGAAGTGGACCACGAACACGTCGTCGACAGCGATTCCATTTTGAGCCTGGGCTACATTCCTCGCTCCATGCTGGTGTTGGGCAGCGGCGTCATCGCCTGCGAATACGCATCCATATTTGCCGCGCTGGGCTGCACGGTGACGATGCTGGACAAGGCGGCGGAGCCTCTGGGATTTCTTGATTCCGCGCTGCGTTCGGGATTCCTGGCGGCGTTTCGGGCGATGGGCGGCGAATACTGCGGTGGTTCCGAGGTCAGCGGCGCGCGTTTCGATGGGTTCTCCCAGGTCGAAGTTCAGTTGCGCGGCGCCGAATCCCTGGCATCGGACATCGTGTTCGCAGCTTTTGGCCGGGTCGCCAATCTCGAGGGCATTGGACTCGATCGGCTGGGCTTGAACATCAGCGCGCGCGGAACAGTGCAAGTCAACGATTTCTTTGAAACGAATATTCCCGGAATATTTGCCGCCGGCGATGCCATCGGCCCGCCGGCGCTGGCCTGTGCGGCCGCCGATCAGGGCCGGCGCGCGGCTCTGGTGGCGCTGGGATTGCCGCCGCCCGCCCTCACCAGTCTGGTGCCGACGGGCGTCTACACCATTCCCGAGATCGCCTGCGTCGGCCTCTCACAGAGCGAGGCCGCAGCCAAGAATATGGACGTCATCGTCGGCCGCGCTGATTTCAGCGAAGTGGCTCGCGCGCATATCGCCGGCGAGCCATCGGGGTTCCTGGCGCTATTGTGCGATCGGTCGAGTGCGCGGGTGCTGGGCGTTCAGGTGCTCGGAGAAGGCGCGACCGAACTCGTGCACTTGGGTCAAGCGGCCATTGCGGCGGGCGCCACTGCCGATTTCTTCATCGAACAGATTTTCAATTTTCCCACCATGAGCGAAGCGTATCGAATCGCTGCATTCGATGTCTTGAAGCGGCGTTCGCTGCCGCAACCTGCGCAACTCAACATCGCAGCCGCAACCCGCGCTTCGCGCTCATAAGTTTCGAATCAATATATCGCCGAATTCGCTGCACTTGACCTCGGTCGCGCCGGGCATGAGTCGCGCGAAATCGTAGGTGACCGTCTTCTGCGCGATCGATTTGTCCATGGCGCCGATGATGGCATCCGCCGCTTCCAGCCAGCCCATGTATCTGAACATCATCTCTCCTGAGAGGATGACCGATCCGGGGTTGACCTTGTCGAGATCGGCGTACTTCGGTGCCGTGCCGTGCGTGGCCTCGAAAACTGCGTGGCCGGTCATGTAGTTGATGTTGCCGCCGGGCGCGATCCCGATGCCGCCCACTTGTGCGGCCAGGGCATCCGACAAATAGTCGCCGTTCAGATTCATCGTGGCGACCACGTCGAATTCATCCGGCCGGGTGAGTACTTGCTGCAAGGTAATGTCCGCGATCGCATCCTTGATGATGACTTTGCCGGCGTTCTTCGCCGCGTCCATCTGCGCATTGGCTTCTTTTTCGCCCCGATCGGCTTTGATGCGCTCCCATTGCTCCCAGGTGAACACCTGGGCGGGGAATTCTCGCTCGGCCAATTGATAGGACCAACCACGAAACGCACCCTCGGTGAATTTCATGATGTTGCCCTTGTGCACGATCGTCACGCTCTTGCGCTTGTTGTCGATGGCGTACTTAACGGCCGCGCGGAACAGCCGCTCGGTGCCTTCCTTGGACGCGGGCTTCAATCCTATGCCGGAAGTGTCCGGAAAACGGATCTTGGCGAACTGCTGCGGAAAACTCTGCTTGAATAGATCCAGAAATTTATTGCACTCCGCGGAGCCTTGCTCGAATTCTATTCCCGCATAAATGTCTTCCGTGTTCTCGCGGAAGATGATCATGTCCACTTTCTCCGGCGTCTTGACGGGGGAGGGCACTCCCTTGAACCACCGCACCGGCCGCAGACACACATAAAGATCCAAGAGCTGGCGCAAAGCCACGTTCAGCGAGCGAATTCCGCCGCCAACGGGCGTGGTGAGCGGACCCTTGATGGAGATCAAATAATCCCGGCAGGCGGTGACGGTTTCGTCCGGTAACCAGGTGTTGTAGGCCTTGTTGGCTTTCTCGCCCGCAAACACCTCCATCCAATGAATTTTGCGCTTGCCGCCGTAGGCTTTTTGAACCGCGGCGTCGAACACCCGCACACTGGCCCGCCATATGTCGCGGCCCGTGCCGTCGCCCTCGATGAACGGGATGATGGGTTGGTCCGGCACATTCAATTTGCCGCTGGAGATGGTGATTTTCTCGCCCCCAACGGGGACTTTCATGGTGACCGGCTTGGCTTCTGACATTCGCTGCTCCTCAAAAATGCAGCCGCAATGCTAGCATGCGCGGCCGGAGACCAAGCATTGCGCAACATGACATCAACACCTGCGAAGGATGGCTTTCGCATGCCCGCGGAGTTCGAACGACATTCGGGCTGCTGGATGCTTTGGCCGGAGCGATCGGACAATTGGCGCCTCGGCGCCAAGCCGGCGCAGGCGGCATTCGCTGCGGTGGCGACGGCGATCGCCGGCAGCGAACCGGTCACGGTCGGAGTTTCAGCCGCGCAGTTTGAAAACGCGCGCGCGCGCTTGCCGCGAATGATACGTGTGGTCGAATTGAGCAGCAACGATGCCTGGATGAGGGACTGCGGTCCGACCTTCGTCATCGATCATAAGGGCCGCCGGCGCGGCATCGACTGGACGTTCAACGCCTGGGGAGGTCTAGCAGGGGGACTGTATTTTCCTTGGGACCGGGACGATGAAGTGGCGCAAAAGGTCCTGGAGCTGGAAGGCGTGGATCGATACCGCACGCCCCTGGTGATGGAAGGCGGCGCGATTCACGTGGATGGTCAGGGGACCTGCTTGACCACCGAGGAGTGCCTGCTCAATCCGAATCGTAATCCGCATCTGTCGCGCGCCGACATAGAAGAGCAGCTGCGTCGCTATCTAGCGGTGAGCACCGTGATTTGGTTGGAGAAAGGTGTGTACCGTGACGAGACCGGGGGTCACATCGATGAGCTCGCCTGCTTTACCAGTCCCGGGCATGTCGCGCTGACCTGGACCGACGATCGCTCGGACCCGCAGTTCGAGATTTCCCAGGATGCCTACCAACGCCTGCGTCACGCCAAGGATGGGCGCGGCCGTCGCCTGGAAGTTCACAAAATCCATCAGCCGGAACCCCTGTTCATGACGGCCGAGGAAGCCGCGGGCATCGATGCGCATGCCGGCAGCCATCCGCGCCGGGCGGGGGACCGGTTGGCTGCGTCCTACGTCAACTTCTACATTGCCAACAAGTGCGTGGTGATGCCGCTGTACGGCAAGCGCAGCGATGCACCGGCAATGCGCGCGCTCAAACGCTTGTTTCCGACCCGCACGGTGGTCGGTGTCCCCACCCGCGAAGTGCTGCTGGGCGGAGGCAATATCCACTGTATTACCCAACAAGTGCCGCGGCCGATCGGCACGCCATCGGGCGGTTAGGAGCCGCAAAATGGAACTTTGCTGCGCGCAAAGTCTCGAAAGTCTTTATTCTACGCAGCCTTAATCCTTCAGCCGCCACCCATATTGGAACCTGTAGTGCATTCATCGTTCAAGAATAAGGCCCGCAGCCGACTGGCCGCACTGCTCTGCGCGTGCTCATTCGGGTTGCTTGCAGCCGGTTGCCACAATAACAATCAGGACAGCGGCTTCGGCGTTGCCTGGACCACCTTGAGCGTGGCCGACGATGCGGTTCCATTTGCAAGTTACATTGTGACGATCGACTCGGTCGTCTTGGTCGGCAGGACCGTCGGGGCCTTCCAAGCCCTTCAAGCTCCCGAGACCGTCGACCTGACCAAGCTCACGAATCTTTCCGAGCTCTTGGCCACCGCGAGCCTTCCGGTCGATACCTACACCTCCGCCATCATCACCCTGGATTACACGACTGCGCAGATCTCCGTGATGGTCAACGGAGCGCCCGTGGCGGCGAAGCTCGTGGATCCTTCGGGCGCCACGCCGACGGCCGTGACCATAAACGTGGATCTCGATACCAGCAATCCATTGATCCTGCAACCCACTTTCGCGACCAGCAATGCACTGCGTCTTGCCCTCAACTTCGACATCTCCGCATCGAACACAGTGGATCTCACAACAAGCCCGCCGACGGTCACGGTCAAACCATACTTCTCGATCTCCACGACCGCATCGGACAACAAGTTGATCCGGGTGCGCGGCCCGTTGATCAACTCGAGCGTGAACGCCGGCACGTACACGGTGGTCGTGCGGCCGTTCTTCGATGAAGTGAACAGTTTGGGGACGCAGACCTTGTTCAACGACGCGAATACGATTTATACCCTGGGCGGCGTTACGTATGTCGGCAACAGCGGTCTGACGCAGTTGTCGCAAACCTCGGCCGGGTCGACGATGACGGCTGCGTTTACCACATTTGAGCCGACGCCCACGCCGGCTCCGGGTATTAACTCCGGCATCTTTCATTCTCTCTACGTGGTTGCCGGCGGCACGCTCGAAGATTTTTTCACGTACGGTCTTGAAGGCGACGTGATCGCGCGCAGCGGAAATGTGCTGACTCTACGCGGAGCGACGCTATTCGCGAATTTGCAGCAAGTCGTTCAATTCGAAAATTTGGACTCGCAGGTGACGGTGGGACCCAACACCCAGGTGACTGCCGATGGTATCGCCACCCTGGGTCCTTTGGACTTTAATTCGATTTCCGTGGGACAGCACATTACCGCGCGCGGCCTCTATTCTGTATCCGCGGCAGGCGCGGCCCTGCTTGATTCCACCGGATCGTCGGCGGATACCGGTTCGGTGCGCATTCAGTCGACGGAAGTTTTTGGCTCGCTGATTTCCTCGGGCACAGGCAGTTTGACTTTGAACGTCCAGGCCATCGAGAACTGGCCGTCCAGCATTTACAATTTCGCCGGCAATGGGGCTAGTACGCCAACGGCAGCCAACTATGTGGTCAATACCGGTGCGCTGACGCTGCCGCCCGCCGCAGTCGGCGATCCGCTGTGGGTCGACGGCTTCACCAGTCCCTTTGCCTCAGCGCCGCCGGATTTCATTGCCGAGGCTGTGAATGCGGAACCGACCGTTCCCGCGAGCTTGGTGGTCAGTTGGACGGGCACGGGAACTGCCGCGCCGTTCGCCACGCTGACCTCCAGCAGCTTGACGATCGACCTCGCCAACGCTGCTTTTGGCTCGGGTTTACTGCGCATCGGCGCTGAAAATATCGACATCAAGACCTTGAGCGCGACGCCGACCATCGTTCCGGCCGTGGCTCAGCCGGCGGCGAACGGTCTGCCGCTATTTTCGCCCGTGTTTTCCGTCGGTCCCGGCGCCATCACCGAGGTTGTCATCCCGCACATCATGTCGTTCAACGGCTTTGCGGCCTACGCAACACAGCTCACGACGAGCTTCGCCGTGCCAACGCCGACGACTCGGTTCGTGGCCAGAGGCTTTTATAATCGCAGTTCCAATACCTTTACTGCTTCCAGTATTGACGTGGTCTTATAGACTAGCTCCCCATCATGGGGAAGCTCGCCACACAGCTCGGATTGGCCTGCGCGCTGGCCGCCAGCTGCCTGTTGGCCCACTCTGCCGAGTCCCCGGGTGCTTCGCAGCTCCCGCAGGTCCGCCCGCGGGTCTGCCTGGTGCTATCGGGCGGCGGAGCACGCGGCATGGCGCATATCGGCGTCTTGAAGGTTCTTGAAGAACTGAAAATCCCCATCGACTGTATTGCGGGTACCAGCATGGGCGCGGTCGTCGGCGGCTTGTACGCCAGCGGCATGACGGCTGCGCAGATCGACACCACCATGCGTTCCGTGGACTGGCAGGAAGCCTTTCGCGATGCGCCGCCGCGGCGGGATCTGGCGTTCAGGCGCAAGCAGGACGACCGGAATTTCCTGGTGCGCCTGCCCCTGGGGCTCAAGCACGGCAAGATTCTGCTGCCGAAAGGCTTCATTCAAGGACAAAAACTACAGCAAACGTTGCGCCAGCTCACGCTGCCCTTCAGCGACAGCACCGATTTCGACTTGCTGCCGACGCCATTTCGCGCGGTGGCGACCGACCTGCTCACCGGCAACGCCGTGCTGATGGACAAGGGAGATCTTGCGATCGCCATGCGCGCGAGCATCTCGGCCCCGGGCGTGTTTGCGCCGGTCGAGACGCAGGGCCGGGTTTTGGTGGACGGCGGGCTCGCAGAGAATTTACCCATCGATGTGGCGCGCGAGATGCACGCTGATATTCTCATCGTTTCCGACGTGAGCTTTCCGCTGCAGACGCGGTCCGCACTCGATTCGGCCCTGTCCATCTCCAATCAGATGCTGGCGATTTTGGTGCGCAAGGATGCGGACCGCCAACGCGCCACCTTGAGCTCATCGGATATTTTGGTCGAGCCGCTGCTGGGCACTGCCAGTTCAACCGACTTCACTGCGGTAAATTCGACCATTGCCGCCGGTGAGAACGCGGCGCGGGTCATGCTCGCGCGGCTCGACCCGTTGACTGTCGGTGATGCCGCTTACCGCGATTATGTGGCCCGGCGAGTCACACGCGAGCCCGGCCGTCCCGCCATCAAGTTCGTGCGCATCGATGAGGAATCCAAACGCTACGAGAAAACCATCATGGCGGAGATGCAGCCGCTGGTGGGCAAACCTCTGGATATCGATGCGGTCGGCGCCCGAGTCACGGAACTGTACGGTCTGGGTAATTTTGAGACCCTCGACTATGCCTTGGCGGAGCGCGGTCAGGGGGCCGATCAAGAATCCGGTCTCGAGGTGCGGGCGCGCCGCAAGTCCTGGGGTCCGAATTACGTGCGCTTCGGTTTGAATTTGGAGGACAATTTTCAAGGCAACAGCCGCTACAACGCCGCCGCACGCTTCATCTTGACGGAGCTCGATGACTTGGGCGCGGAGCTGGTGACGGATGTGCAGATCGGCAGCGATCCACGAGTGGCGGCCGAGTTCTACCAGCCCTTGAACGCAGAACGAACCTGGTTCGTGGCGCCGAGCGTGCGCATTGAAGCCAGAGATCTGCAGATCTATGCGCGAGACGTGGAAGTTGCCGACTATCGGGATCGCGAGGCTGAAGCTGATTTCGACATCGGCCGCACGCTCGGCAATTGGGGCGAAATTCGCGCCGGATATCACCGCACCAACGGATCGGTGCGCGTACGCTTGGGCGATCCGAATCTCGTGGAGCGGCAACACAACGACGGCGAGTTGTTCGTCAAATTCAGCTATGACCGTCTCGACAATCTGCACTTTCCGCGGGAGGGGCAGCAATTCACTTTTCAGTGGGATGCCAATCGAACCGATTTGGGCGCGGACACCGCCTCGGACAAAGTACAAGCCGATTGGCTGATGGCGGGCTCCAGAGGCCGCAATACGCTGCTGTTCTGGGCCTCCGCGGGCAGTGTCGTCGGCGGCAGCATCAAAGCGACCGCAGTGCCGGATTTGTTTTCGCTGGGCGGTTTTTTCAACCTGTCCGGTCTCGCGCAATCTTCCTTGTTCGGCCCGAACTATGCGATCGCGCGCGCCATTTACTTTCGTAAAATCAGCCGGGGCGGCGAGGGGTTTTTTGAGTTTCCGGCCTATGTAGGCATGTCGCTGGAGCTCGGTAATATCTGGCAACAGCGCAGCGATGTGAATTTCGGATCCGCGCGCAAGGACGCATCGCTATTTCTGGCTTTCGATACCTTCTTGGGACCCGTTTACTTGGGTTCCGGCTACGACACCGCCGGGCACAGCGCGTACTACTTGTTCTTAGGCAGAACTTTCTAAAAACTGCGGCTTTCGCCGAGCTTCTCAACCTTTTCGAAAACCAGCGCCGGCTGATCGCCGATGCGCGAGTATTCGTGCTTGCGCGACATGTCATCGAGCACGCGATCGCGTTCGGCAGCGGTAAAAAACCAGTGCGTTTTTTGCCATTCGGCGCCGACCAGCTTGGCGAAAGGATCGCCATGCCGCAGGCGCACACGAATCCCGTAGGGTTGCGGCAGCACCGGGATGGTGCGAATCATGTTTTGTTGGTTGGCGATTCCCATGCGCGGAAGATAGCCGAATCGCGCACGCGGTGCCAGCCATTGCGCCGCTGTACAGCATGCTAAACTCCGCCGTCGCTTAGGCCAACGCGGCTCACGCGCAACACACAAGCAAGTTTCCAAGGTAACTGATGGCAGCGTCTTACACAGCCTCCGACATCGAGGTATTGAGCGGTTTGGATCCGGTGCGCCGGCGGCCCGGCATGTACACCGACACCACTCGGCCGAATCATCTCGCGCACGAGGTGATCGACAACAGCGTGGACGAAGCGCTGGCCGGCTACTGCAGCAACATCAATGTCACTTTGTACAAGGACGGCTCCTGTGAGGTTGTAGACGACGGCCGCGGCATGCCGGTGGAAATTCATCCGAAGGAAAAGATCAACACCGTGGAGTTGATTCTCACGCGGCTTCATGCCGGCGGCAAATTCAACGACAAGACCTACCAGCATTCCGGCGGATTGCACGGCGTGGGCGTGTCGGTCGTGAATGCGCTGTCGAAGCATCTGGAGTGCTGGGTGCGGCGCGGCGGCAAGGAATACAACATCAGCTTCGTCGGCGGAGCGGTGAAGTCGAAGCTCGAAGCAGTGGGCGATGTCGCGAAATCCAAGACCGGCACCACCATCCGTTTCTGGCCCGACCCGAAGTACTTCGACACCGACAAGTTCGCGGTCCCCAAGCTCAAGCAGGTGCTGCGGGCCAAGGCGGTGCTGTGTCCGAACCTCAAGGTGACGCTCAAGAACGAAATCACCGGCGAAAAGGACGAGTGGTTCTATACCGGCGGTCTGCATCAATATCTGGCCGAGGAGCTGGGCAAGGGCGAATGGCTGCCCGCCGAGACCTTCTACGGCAAGCGCGACATCGAGGGCGGCGAACTCGAATGGGCATTCGCCTGGGTGCTCGAATCGGAGCACGTCATCGCCGAGAGCTACGTGAATCTCATTCCAACGGTCGAGGGCGGCACGCATGTGAATGGGCTGCGCGCCGGTGCGACCGACGCGGTGCGCGAATTTTGCGAATTCAGAAATCTCGTGCCGCGGGGCCTGAAGCTCTCCCCTGAGGATGTCTGGGACGGCGTGAGTTTCGCGTTGTCCATGAAGATGCGCGATCCGCAGTTCGCCGGCCAGACCAAGGAGAAGTTGTCCTCGCGCGAGTCGGCGGGCGTTGTGCAGGGCGTGATCAAGGATGCGTTCGCGCTGTGGCTCAATCAGCATTCGGATCAGGGCGAGAAAATCGCCATGCTCGCCATCAGCAACGCGCAGCAGCGCTTCAAGGACAGCCAGAAGATTGCCCGCAAGCGCATCGTCGCCGGTCCCGCGCTGCCGGGGAAACTCGCCGACTGTGTCAGTCAGGATCCTGCGCGCGGCGAATTGTTTCTGGTGGAAGGCGATTCGGCGGGCGGATCGGCCAAGCAGGCGCGTGATCGGGTGACGCAGGCCATCATGCCGCTGCGCGGCAAGATCTTGAACACCTGGGAAGCGGACATCGGCGAGGTGCTGCAGTCGCAGGAAGTGCACAACATCAGCATTGCCATCGGCGTCGAACCGGCCGCTGCGGATATCTCCGCCTTGCGCTATCACAAGATCTGCATACTCGCTGATGCCGATAGCGACGGTCAGCATATTGCGACCCTGTTATGCGCACTGTTCTTGAGGCACTATCGCCCGCTGGTGGCTGCCGGACATGTCTATGTGTGCATGCCGCCGCTGTTTCGCATCGATGCGGGCAAGGAAGTGATCTACGCGCTCGACGAGGCGGAACGCGAGAAGGAGCTGAAGCGAATCGCCTCCGAGAGCCCGCGCACCAAGGTTGTGGTGACTCGTTTTAAGGGCCTGGGAGAGATGAGTCCGTTGCAGTTGCGCGAAACCACCATGGCGCCCCAGACACGCCGCTTGGTGCAAATGACCATCGACGCCAAAGACAGCCCGGATCAGATGTTCGACATGCTGTTGGCGAAGAAGCGTGCCGCCGATCGGCGCGAGTGGCTTGAAAGCAAAGGCAATTTGGCGCACGTCTAGCATGAAAGATCAGGAATTGAACTTCGAGGGCGTCGAACGAGAACCCCTCAAATCCTTCGCCGAGCGCGCTTATCTCGACTATTCGATGTACGTGATTTTGGATCGCGCGCTGCCTCATTTGGGCGATGGTTTGAAGCCCGTACAACGCCGCATCGTCTATGCGATGAGCGAGCTCGGATTGGCGGCGGGAGCCAAGCACAAGAAATCGGCACGCACGGTCGGCGATGTGATCGGCAAATTCCATCCGCACGGCGACTCGGCCTGCTACGAAGCCATGGTGCACATGGCGCAGGACTTTGCCTACCGCTACCCGATCGTGGACGGGCAGGGCAATTGGGGTTCGACCGACGATCCTAAGTCTTTCGCGGCAATGCGCTACACCGAATCGAGGCTCATGCGCTACGCGGATCTCTTGCTGCAGGAGCTGGGATCGAGCACCGTGGATTGGGCGCCGAACTTCGACGGGTCGCTCGATGAACCCACGATGTTGCCGGCGCGGGTGCCGAATCTATTGCTCAACGGCGGATCCGGCATTGCCGTGGGCATGGCCACGGACATTCCTCCGCACAATCTGCGTGAAGTCGTGAATGCCTGCGTGGCGCTCCTGGATGATCCGGATCTGACCACGCGCAAGATCATGTCGCACATCAAGGGCCCAGACCTGCCCACCGGGGCGGAAATCGTCTCGCCGCGCGATGAGCTCGTGCAGATGTACAACACCGGTTCCGGCAGTTTCAAGGCGCGCTGCACCTATGCAATCGAGGACGGCGAGATCGTCATCGACGCGTTGCCCTTTCAAGTATCGGGCAGCAAGGTGCAGGAACAGATTGCCGCTCAGATGCAGCAGAAAAAGCTGCCCATGGTCGAGGACCTGCGCGATGAATCGGATCACGAGAATCCCACGCGTTTGGTAATCGTGCCCAAATCGAATCGCGTCGATATTCCGGCATTGATGGCGCATTTGTTCGCCACCACCGACTTGGAGCGCAACTACCGCGTCAATCTCAATGTGATCGCGCTGGACGGGCGTCCGCGCGTCATGGGCTTGAAAGAATTGCTGCTGGAGTGGCTGGAGTTTCGCAAGAACACGGTCACGCGGCGCCTGAAGTATCGATTCGAGAAGCTCAACGCGCGGCTGCACATCCTCGACGGCATGCTGATCGCGTTTTTGAACTTGGACGAAGTGATCCGCATCGTGCGAACCGAAGATCAGCCCAAACCGGTGCTGATCAAGCGCTTCAAACTCTCCGACGAACAGGCGGAGGCCATTCTCGAGACCAAGTTGCGCCACCTGGCGCGGCTCGAGGAGATGAAAATCCGCGATGAGCAGAAAAAGCTCGCGGAAGAGCGCGACGATATCGAAAAAACGCTGAAGAGCAAGGCGCGGCTCACCAAGCTGGTGCGCGAAGAGCTCATCAGCGACGCCGAGGAATACGGCGACGAGCGCCGCACGAAGCTGGTGGAGCGCGAAGCCGCGCAGGCGATCTCCGAAACGGAATTGTTGACCAGCGAGCCCGCCACGGTGGTGCTGTCGCGCTTAGGCTGGGTGCGCGCCGCCAAGGGGCACGACATCGATGTGCGCGCCTTGAGCTACAAGGGCGGCGATGAATACCAGGCCTCCGCCAAGGGCCGCAATCTGCAGCAGGCGGTTTTCATCGACTCCACCGGCCGCGCTTACAGTCTGGACGCGCACCAGCTTCCCGCGGCGCGCGGCTACGGCGAGCCGTTGTCCGGCACCGTGGATCCGCCCGACGGCGCCACTTTTGCGGCGGTCCTGATCGGCGAACCGGACGACTTGTGGCTGCTTGCGAGCGATGCCGGCTATGGATTTGCGGTGCGATTGAAGGAAATCTACGCGCGCAACAAGAAGGGCAAGTCGGTGCTCAAGGTTCCCGAGAAGGCGCTGGTGTTGCCCGCGCAGCCCTTGACCAGCAAAGAGGCACTTGCGATCTTCGTCAACAACGACGGCGAAGCGCTGGCGCTGCCGGTCAAGCAGATCGAAGAAATGACCGCCGGCAAGGGGCAGAACTTGTTCGGCATACCGGGCAAGAAATCCGCTGAGCGCGATGAGTACCTGGTCGCCATGGCGGTTGTCGGGCCGGGCGAAGTGCTGACGATTTACAGCGGCAACAGCGCGCCGATGAAGCTCAAGTTCGAGGAGCTCAAGCAGTTCCAGGACAGGAAGGGACAGCGCCGGCAGCGCTTCTCCCGCGCCTATAAGCAGATCGACCGACTCGAGGTGGCGCCGGCTTGATGTTGCGCCCAGCTTGATTTGCGCCCGGCTCGAGGCCGCGCCGGCTGCGGCTCTAGCGCTCGCCCGACATGGTCACATCTTCGGGCGCGTTCACGAAGTAGCCTTGAATGAACTCGATGCCCAGCTGCCACAGCACCGCCATGGTGTTGGCATCTTCGACGCGCTCGGCCACCGTTTCGATGCCCTTGCGTTTCGCGGCCTCGACCAAGCCCTTGACGCGCTGCTGCTGGATCTGATTGGTGGACAGGCCCTGCATCAAGGAGCCGTCCACCTTGATGAAATTCATTTCGATATCGTTCAGCAGCTTGAGCGGATCGCGACCCGTGCCGAAATGCTCCAAGGCAAAGCGGAAGCCCAGCTTGCGCAAGCTTTCGGCCAGCTCCTTGGTCTGGCGCACGTACTGGTTCGCCATCTCCTCGGTAACCTGCATGCACAGGCGCTTGGGTTCGATTTTCAGGGATTTCAATTGTGTTTCGAGCCAGGTCAACAGGCTCTTGTCCAGCACGGTGTCCTTCGACAAGCGTACGAAAATACACGCCGCCTTGCGATTGGCGGCGAATGACATCGAAGCACCGACCACCCAGCGATCAATGTTCTTCATCAAGTCGTTGCGTTCGGCAGCCGCGATGAACTCGGCCGGCAGCACCTCGTTGCCCTGTTCGTCCAGCATGCGCACCAGGACGTCGAACATGCCTTTGTCCTCGCCGAGCAGGCTGGCGATCGGCTGCTGCACCAAGCGGAAGCGATTCTCCATCAAGGCGCTCTTGATGTGCTTCACCCATATTTTGTCGTATGCCTGCACGCGCGTATCGGTGTCCGATTTGTCCACGACGTACATTTGATTGCCGCCCAATTCCCGGCCGCGGCGGGTGGCGCTGACGGCATCGGTGATGGCGGCGCCCAAATCGGGATTGGCCGGCGGCAGCAGTCCCAAGCCCACGGTGACGGTGGCCGACAGGGTCTTGTCCTCCAGTACGAACACATGGGCGTGTACGCGCTTGGCGATGTTCTCAGCCCAGGTCTCAACATCTTTGGCGGTGCCGCGGTCGAGCATCACCAAGATACCGTTGCCGCCGAAGCGGCCGCACAGGTCGGTGCTGGTCAATTGGGAGCGCAGCAAATCGGCGAGTTGCGCCATGAAGTCTTCGCTGGCGAGCACGCCGATGGAATGCTGGATATCGATGAAGCGATCGGGCTTCAAATGGGCAACCTGGCGTACGCCGCCTTTCATGCTCTGCGCCGCGCGCTCGCGCATTGCGGCGATCAGATAGCGTTGCTGCAGGAACTGCGTGGTGGCGTCGTTCTTGACGGCATCCGCCAGCTGCACTTCGAGATCGCCGGCCTTTTTGTGCAGCGCTGAGATGGCGATGCGCACCGCAGGCTCGTTTTCGTAGTCGGCGCGCTGCAACACCAATTCGAGCGCCAGGCTGGAGCCATCGGAGAGCAGCGCCTGCACTTTCAGGCTGTGGCCGCTCCACTTGCCCTGCTGGCATGCCACCAATGCGCCTTTGAGCGCGGCATGGGTTTCCTGGTCGAACAGGTCCATGAGCGGCGTGCCGTTGAGCGCGTCATTTTCGGAATAACCGAACAATTCGAGCCACGCGCGGTTCGCATCGACGATGATGCCTTCCTGTACATGGGTGATGGCATCGGCCGAGCCTTCCAGGAAATTCTGCAGCTGTTCGCGATATTCGCGGGCCGAGGACAGCGTCGTGGACAGGGCGCGTTCCAAGCGAAAGGCGCGCAACTCGCGGGTGACGACCGCCTGCAAGCGGCTGCGATTCGCCAGCGTCACCACGTCTTGGCAGCCCAGGCGCATCGCTTCGGCGATCGCTGCCTCATCGACAGTCTCGCGCACGACGAGTACCGGCATGCCGGGCGCGTTCTGCTGCTTCACCTTCATGAGGGAGGCCAGATCCACGCTCAGTTCCTCGATGAACGCGATCAGCATTTCCGGATTGAGCTGCGTCAGGGCATCGCCCAGATCGCTGGCGTCGGGAAGCCAGGTGCAATGCACCGGATGTCCGGCATTGCGCAGAGTGCTGTTAATCGCCTCGACGTGGTCCTGGGACCTCGTCATGACGATCATCGGAACGGCCCCCTGTTCGCTCACCTGGCAAATCCTCGTAAATCGGGTGCGAAGTGTAACACCTTAGATTTTCGCTATTCTGGGACAGGCGTCAACACTGGGCCATGTATTAGCGACTAACTGGCCACACTCTTAAGTTGCGGCTATGATACGCGCCCTTCAACTCGAGGCCTTCGATGGCTAACTACAGCACGAACGAATTCAAAGCCGGCCTGAAGATTCTCATCGACGGCGACCCGTACGCCATCGTCGAGAATGAGATGGTCAAGCCCGGCAAGGGACAGGCATTCAACCGGGTGCGGGTGCGCAATCTGAAGACCGGGCGCACGATCGAGCGGACCTGGAAATCCGGCGATACGGTGGAGGCGGCCGACGTCGTCGATACGGATATGCAGTACCTGTACAGCGACGGGGATTTTTTCCACTTCATGGTTCCCGACACCTTCGAGCAGCTCACCGCGTCGAAACAGGCGGTGGGAGACGGCGCCCAGTGGCTGAAGGACGGCACCGTTTGCGTCGTCACGCTGTGGAACGGCGTGCCCCTGCAAATCACGCCGCCGGCGCACATGGAACTCAAGGTGGTCGAGACCGATCCGGGTGTGCGCGGCGATACCGCGACCGGCGGCTCGAAACCCGCCAAGCTGGAAACGGGCGCAATGGTGCGCGTCCCGCTGTTCATCAACGAAGGCGAAATCCTGCGCATCGATACGCGCACCGGCGAATACTTGTCGCGCGGCAAGGGCTGATCGGCGGAAACGGCTGATCGGGGCGGAAAAGCGCTCCGGGCGCAATGCCGCCTAGGCGGCGTCGATGCCGAACGACATCGCGTCGGCCAGCCGATTCGTCCCCAGCGCGATCGCGACGAGGCGGTCAAAACCTAGGGCGACACCCGCGCAATCAGGCATTCCATGCTCGAGTGCGGCAAGCAGGTTCTCATCCAACGGCGGTTCAACCTGGCCGCGCGCGCGGCGCAGCGCCAAATCTTGGATAAATCGAGCCCGTTGTTCCTTAGGCTGCACCAGCTCGTGGAATCCATTCGCCAACTCCAAGCCGTCCAAGTACAGCTCGAAGCGTGCCGCGACATGCGGATGTCCTGGTTTCAAGCGCGCGAGCGCCGCCTGCGACGCGGGGTAGTCGCAGATGAAACAAGGGCCGTCGCGTCCCAGCCGAGGCCCCACGATCAGCCCCATCAGAAGATCGAGCTTGGCATCGCGGTCCAGTTCAGCCGCGCACGTGATGCCCTGACGCAGGCCTGCGTCCAGAAGCTCAGCGTCGCTTGCGTTGAACGGATCGACGCCGGCGTAGCGCTGCAATGCGGCCGAGTAGCTCAAGCGTTCCGCGGCCTCGAGGGTGCGCATGGGCGCCAGCAGTTGCCCGATCAGCATTTCGACCTCGTCCATCAAGGCTGCATCGTCGAACCCAAGGCGGTACCACTCGATCATGGTGAACTCCGGGTTGTGCCAGCGGCCCCGCTCGGCATCGCGAAACACCTTGCAGATCTGGTAAATGTCGCCGCTGCCGGCCGCCAATAGCCGCTTCATCGCATATTCGGGCGAAGGGCAGAGGTACGCGCTGCCCGGCATGCCGGCGATTTTGGTCGCCAATGATTCGATTTGCGGATCGCTCACCGCGGCAGCGCTCAATATGGGCGTCTCCACTTCCAAAATGCCGCGAGATTCGAAGAATTCGCGGGCAGCAGCCAGCATTTCCGCACGCCGCCGCAAAGCCGCGTTCGTGGCGGTCGGGCGCCACGTCACTGCAGCGACCCTAACGATTGGCCCAGCCTGACGATTGCGCCGGCGCGCACTTCGCCGAGCCAACGCGCTCGATCCTGCTGAAACAACAAAATGACGGTAGAGCCCATGTTGAAGCGGCCCAGCTCCTCGCCCTTCTCGAGCGACACGTGCGGCGCGGGCAGCCTGGTCGTCACACGACGCGCAGCGGGCGTGATGTCACCCGCCCAGACGGTCGCCATGCTGCCGACGTTCAGCGCGCCGACCATGATCAATGCGACTTGGCCGAAAGCCGTGTCGAACAAGGTCAGCACCCGCTCGTTGCGCGCAAAGAGCCTCGGCACATGCGATGCAGTGATGGCGTTGACGCTGAACAGGCGGCCGGGGACATATATCGTATCCTTGAGATCCCCGCGCAGCGGCATGTGTACCCGATGGTAGTTGAAGGGCGCAAGATAAATGGTCGCAAAGGAGCCGCCTTCAAAACTCTTTGCCCAGGGTTGCGCAGCCAGCAGCTCCGTCAGCGTAAAGCAGCGGCCCTTCGCCTGTAGCAGCCGCTCGCCGTCGATTTTGCCCGCCTCGCTGACGGCGCCGTCGACAGGGCAGGCAATAGCCGTGGGATCTGCCGCGATGGTGCGGGCGCCGGGCTTCAGGGCGCGCGTAAAAAACTCGTTGAAGCTGGCAAAGCTCAATGGATCGCTTTGCATGGCATCCGTCATGTCGATCGGATAGAGCTTGAGGAAGCCGCGCACCAGCCAATTTTTAAACCAGGGTGTACGTACGCGCGTCGCCCGCAGAACGAGGCGCGACAATGCGTGCTGGGGCAGTAGGCGTTGAAACCACACGAACAACCGGCCGGAGCTCATGCGCCGCCGGTCACGATGCGCTTGAAATCGCTCTGCAAAGCATCCACGGTGAAGGGGCCGCTCAAAATGGCCGCGATGTTGCCCTCAGGATTGATGACGAACATGGCGCCGGAGTGATCCACGGTGTAGTTGCCGTCGGCTGCGGGCCCGATCATCACGGCGACGCCCCATTTTTTCGCCTGCCGCTCGATGGCCGGCTGATCCGCAGCCGTGAGACCGATGAAATCGGGGTCGAAGTAGGGCACATACTTCGCCAACTGCGAGGGCGTGTCGCGCTTCGCATCCACGGACACGAAGAGCACCTGGGGCGGCGCGACGGAGTTTGCCGCACGCAGCCGCTTCGCCATGGCCGCGAGCGTCGTCAGCGTTGCCGGGCAGAAATCAGGGCAATTCGTATAGCCGAAAAACATCAAGGACCAGTGACCGCGCAGATTTGCCGCGCCAAAGCTGCGACCTTGGTTGTCGATCAAGCTAAAATCCGCCAGCGCGCGGCTGGGCACGAGCACGGTGCCGGTTGCCAGCACCAGGGTTGGTTTGTGGGACCAAATGAGGGCCGCAGCAGCGCCGGCAGCCGCGGTGACACAGAGGAATGCGAAGGACAACAGTTTCGAACGAGCCGTCATGCCGCGATTATCCCACACAGCTATCAAAGCCGTCCGCGCCGCCAAAAGTCGGGGCGCCGAGAGCGTCGGTGCCGCCATTGAGCGATGCGCGCGGGCGCTGCGTGCCGCGCGGGTGCATTTCGGTCACGGCACCACGGAGGCGCGCGACGAAGCGGCTGAATTGGTGTTCTTTGTCGCGGGGCTTGCGCATGAGCTCGGGGCAGAGGCCTATGCCCGGCCGCTCAACGAGCGCAAGGTGGCGCGAATCGATGCGCTGCTGCATCGGCGCATCGCCGAGCGCATGCCGCTGCCGTATCTGACTCATCGAGCTTTCTTTGCGGGTCTGGAACTGTATGTTGACGAGCGCGTGCTGGTGCCGCGCTCACCCATTGCCGAACTCGTGCTGCAGCGCTTTGCGCCGTGGATCGGCGGCCGCGTACGCCGGGTATTGGACATCGGCACCGGATCGGGCGCCATCGCTTTGGCTTGCGCCAAGGCCTTTCCGCGCGCGCGAGTGGATGCCGCGGACATCTCCGCCGCGGCACTGCAAGTCTGCCGCCGCAACGTGCGCCGGCTTGGGTTGGGGAAGCGCGTATCGGTCCTGCGGTCCGACCATTTCAGCGCCGTTGCGGGCCGCCGTTACGATATCATCGTGAGCAACCCACCCTACGTGGGGCGCGCGGAGATGCGCGCATTGCCGCCTGAGTATCGGCATGAACCTAGGTTGGGTTTGGCATCAGGCGTCGATGGCCTCGATTCGGTACGGGCGATTTTTGCCTCGGCCCGAACTCACCTCGAGGATCAGGGCATCTTGGTCGTGGAAGTCGGCAATACCGAGGCGTCCCTGCTGCGCGCTTTTCCGCGACTGCCGTTTGTCTGGCCGCGGATTGCGATGGGCGGCGGGGGCGTGTTCGTGCTGAAGGCCAGTGATCTGGACGCGGCAAATTTTAGTGCGGAAAAACTGCGGGAAAGGAGAAACTAGAGCGTGGCGGGCAATACCTTCGGTCGGATATTCGCCGTAACCAGTTTTGGGGAGAGTCATGGCCCCGCGCTGGGTTGTGTGGTGGACGGCTGCCCGCCGGGACTCGAGCTGAGCGAGACGGATTTGCAGGTCGATGTTGACCGCAGGCGGCCGGGAACCTCGCAGTACACCAGCCAGCGCCGCGAGCCCGATACGGTTCGCATCTTGTCCGGCGTGTTCGAAGGCAAGACCACCGGCACGCCGATCGCTTTGTTGGTGGAAAACGAGGATCAGCGCGCTCGCGACTATGAAAAGATCAAGGATCGCTTTCGTCCCGGCCATGCCGACTACACCTATCAGCAAAAATATGGGTTTCGCGACTATCGAGGCGGCGGGCGTTCATCGGCGCGCGAGACGGTGGTGCGGGTGGCGGCCGGCGCCATTGCGCGCAAATATTTGCGCGAGCGGCTCAAGATCGGCATCCACGGGTATCTCGCGCAAATGGGTTCCATCGTGCTGGAGCCGGTGGATCCGCAGGCCGCGTACGGCAATGCGTTTTTCTGCCCGGATCCTGCGCGCGTCCAGGAACTCGAGGATCTCATTTGGCGCATTCGCGAGGC
>Ga0193716_1000206_pt1 | contig 36064 bp, 31 predicted proteins | sample U2c1metaG_FD_145901 | JGI IMG/M metagenome (GOLD analysis project Ga0193716, IMG submission 145901) | Soil microbial communities from a riparian zone of the East river system, Colorado, United States - U2c1 | ecosystem: Environmental > Terrestrial > Soil > Riparian zone | place: USA: East River...
GCAAGCGAGAGGAGTATCAGAGCGGCGTAAGAGATCCAGGGATCGAAGGCTCCCAGGTGGAGCCGCTCAGGGATGCGGTAGAGGTGGAGAAGGATGAAGACGTTGAAGTGCAGCAGATAAAGGCAGTAACTGCTCTCGCCGACCAGCAGAAGCGGGCGCCAGGCAAAGACGGACGAGATGATGTGTGGACCGCTGAGGCCGAACACCAGGCTCTCGAAGAGCGGGAGAAGGATGCCTCCGTGCTTCACGAGATAGGGGACGTGGGGGGAGACGACGTAGAAGAAGAAGCCCAGGGCGGCAAGAGCTGCGGCAGCAATCGCAAGGCGCTGGCGCTGTGTGATCAACAGCGTCAGTTGAAGCCGGGCAAGCACAATCCCAGTCAGAAAGGTGCACGTATAGGGTATGGGGGTGTACTTGAGGAAGCGGATCAGCGTGGTGGAGGTGTAGCGGGTGACCGGGCCAGTAAGATGATCGGGATTAAGCAGCAGATAGAGGTTCGAGGGGATGAGGTCGAAGCCCCAGAGAACGAAGAGCAGAAGGATCAGGCGAGAGGGCTTGCGTGGCCAGGGTGCACGGATGAGCCAGGGAAACGCCGCATAGAGCGCAAACTCGCAGGAGAGCGTCCAGGCGACTGTATTCCAGAATGTGGCGAGAGTCGGGCTCCAGCCCTGAAGCAACAAAGGCGTGAGGACAAGACCCATCCAGAAATCCGCGTGAGGACGGGCGTTCCATTCCTCCTGAAGCATCTTGAGTGAGATGATGAGGACGAGGAAATAGACAGGGTACAGGCGCGAGAAGCGGGCAATCCAAAAATCGCGCTTGACCAGCGTCGCTGCACGATCGGAGTAGTTGTAGGTGAGGATGTAACCAGAGATCAGGAAGAAGACATTGACGAAGACAAAGCCGTTTTCCACGAAGGGGCGCAGAGGCCCAAGGTGCGAAGGCGTGAAGTGAAACAGGACGATGTTGAACGCCAGAAGCGTACGAATGCCGGTTAGGGCAGGCAGGGGAGGCTTGCGCGTGTGCTGGGTGGCGGGATTTGCGGGCAAATGCTGAGTGTCCTGTTCCTGAATACGTCCATCGACGGCGGGATGGTTCTGCCTGAGAACCCAGATGCTTAGATGCGTTATAACCGCAATCTATCTAACGCATCTTCAAAGGTTTTGATGCGGTGTCGCAAGACAGGGCAACAATATTTTCAGTCTTAGAAGGAGCACCAGCTGACATCAAGCCGTGACGAGCGAGCCTAGCTTCTCACCGCTGACAACGCGGACAATATTACCCTGCTCGCGCATACTGAAGACCATCATGGGCATGTTGTTGTCTTTGCAGAGCGAAACAGCGGTCGTGTCCATAACGCCCAGATTGAGGCGCAGAATATCGCTGTAAGTAATCTGTTCGAACCGGATAGCGTCAGGGTCCTTCTTCGGGTCGGCGGAGTAGATGCCATCGACGGAGGTAGCCTTCAGCAGAATATCCGCCTTGATCTCCATCGCACGCAGACTGGCCGCCGTGTCCGTTGAAAAGAAAGGGTTGCCGGTGCCGGCAGCGAATATGACGATACGACCCTTCTCAAGGTGTCGCATGGCACGACGCCGGATGTAGGGCTCGGCGACTTGATGCATCTCAATGGCTGACATGACGCGGCAAAAAAGGCCGCGCTTCTCTATAGCGTCCTGCAGGGCGATGGAGTTGATCACGGTGGAGAGCATGCCCATGTGATCAGCGGCAACGCGGTCCATATCGATCGCCTGTTGGGCCACGCCGCGGAAGAAGTTGCCGCCGCCGACGACGATGCCGATCTGGCAGCCTAGCGCATGAACGGCTGCAATCTCTTCGGCTATTTTGTGGATGAAGACGGCGTCGATGCCGAAGCCGCGGCCTGCGGCCAGGGCTTCTCCGGAGAGCTTAAGGAGGACTCTTTTGTACATGTCAGAACTAAGTATCGCATGGGGCACGAGATGACAACGGAAGGGCACTTTTCCACCGAAGGCAATGGCAGGTTGGGAGCAAAAAGAAGCCCGGACTGTCGCCCGGGCTCTTGTCGATCCATGCTTCTACGCATGGCTGAAGACGTTCCTATGCTTCTTCCGCAGCAATCTGGGCGGTCTGCGCTACGGTCCAGTTCGGATCACCTACCTTGAAGCGGGCGAAGCGGCGAACGCTGATGTTTTCGCCGAGTTTCGCTACCTTGGTGGCAATAATCTGAGCGATGGACTGGGTCTGCTCCTTGATGAACGGCTGTTCGAGGAGGCAGACCTCTTCGTAGAACTTGCTGAGCTTGCCTTCCAGCATCTTCTCGATGATGTTGGCGGGCTTGCCGCTTGCTGCGGCCTGGGCACGATAGACATCCTTCTCGCGCTCGAGGTCGGCCTCTGTGACGTCCTCCTTGCGGACGTAGCGAGGGTCGGTCGCGGCGATGTGCATGGCGATGTCGCGGAGCAGCTCCTGGAAGTCAGGGGTGCGGGCGACGAAGTCGGACTCGCAGTTGAGTTCGACGAGGACGCCGATCTTTCCGCCGGCGTGGATGTAGGTTCCAACCGCACCCTCGTTGGTGGTGCGCGATGACTTCTTGGCGGCCGAGGCCATGCCGCGCTTGCGGAGGACGACGAAGGCCTCCTCCATCTCGCCCTTGCTCTCCTGGAGAGCCTTGAGGCAGTCGCCCATCGGGGCGCCGGACTTTTCGCGGAGTTCCTTGACGAGTTTTGCGTCGATCTTTACGGCGGTGTCAGACATTGTGATTCCCTTCTGTTCTGTGTAGAGCGTGAATCAGGCAAAGGGGGCGCAGGCTATGCCCGCGCCCCCTAATATAACCAGATGGCTGTTACGGCACGGCTAACGCCATGCCCTTAACGCGACCGGGCCAATGGGGCCTTAGGCGCCAGTCTCGGCGATTGCGATCTCGGGCTCATCGATCGATGCAGCAGCCGGGGCCTTGCGGATGTTGCCGCCGAGGACTGCTTCGAGGTCGACGTTATCGTCTTCGTCGCTGTCGGCTGCGGAGATGGAGGCCTGAATCTCGGTGGCCTCACCGTCCTCGCCGATGTGCTCGGCAGCGACTTCGGTCTGGTCGACGTCGGCGACTTCAGTGGCGAAGGCACGTTCGGAGACCATCTGGACACCCTCGGCGGCCGAATCAGCGATCTTCGTAGTGAAGAGGCGGATGGCGCGGAGGGCGTCATCGTTGCCGGGGATGACGTAGTCGACAACGGTTGGGTCGCAGTTGGTATCGACGACGGCGACGACCGGGATGCCAAGCTTGCGTGCTTCGGCGACGGCGATGGCTTCGTTATTGGAATCAATGACGAAGAGTGCGTCGGGAAGGCGCTTCATGCTCTTGATACCGGAGAGGTTGGTCGACAGGTGCTTGCGCTCGCGCTCGAGCTTGATGACTTCCTTCTTGGTGAGCAGCTCGTAGCGGCCGTCGGTGGACATATCGTCCAATTCCTGGAGGCGCTTGACCGACTTCTGCACGGTAACCCAGTTGGTGAGCAGACCGCCGAGCCAGCGGCTGTTGATGTACGGCATTCCCGCGCGGTTTGCCTCTTCGGCGACAGCATCCTGCGCCTGGCGCTTGGTACCGACGAAGAGAATAAGCTTGCCGGTGGAGGTAAGGTCGGTGACGAACTTGGACGCCTCTTTGAACATCTTGAGGGTCTTCTGGAGGTCGATGATGTAAATGCCGTTGCGCTCGCCGAAGATGTACTCCTTCATCTTGGGGTTCCAGCGCTTGGTCTGATGCCCGAAGTGAACGCCAGCTTCGAGCAGTTCTTTCATTGTGATGTTAGCCAAATTAAGCTCCTTGGTTGAGGCAGCCGGGAGTAAACGCCGGTACCTGGATTAATCCCGCGGACGGGAGATTTTACTCCTTACCTCATGCAATGGAACGCGTGAGGGTGATGCGCGTGGGTGCCGGATAAAGTCCGGCACCCACTAAAACTGAGAGAGCCCATGATCCGAAGGCTGCGACAGCTTGAAGTGCTCCAGCAACTAGCGCTTAGAGAACTGGAAGCGAGCGCGGGCGCCCTTCTGACCGTACTTCTTGCGCTCCTTACCACGCGAGTCGCGGGTAACGAGGCCTTCCGACTTGAGCGCCTTACGCAGCTCAGGGTTGAACTCCATGAGGGCGCGGGCGATGCCGAGCTTGACTGCATCGGCTTGGCCCATGACGCCACCACCCTTGACGGTGGTGAAGACATCGAAGGTCTCACCGATGTCGGCGATGCCGAGGGACCGCTTGGCGGCTGCGCGCTGCTGAGCGGTGACGAAGTAGACGTCAACTTCCTTCTTGTTGACGGTAAATTTGCCGCTGCCCGGACGCAGGAAGACGCGTGCGATCGAGGACTTGCGACGGCCGGTGCCATAGTACTGGACGAGATCTGCCATGATGCTCCTTGAACTTTTCCGCGAGCTAAAGCCCGCTCAAACCTGAATTAGCTGACGATTTCCATCGGCTGAGGCTGCTGGGCAAGGTGCGGATGCTGTCCGCCCTTGTAGACCTTAAGCTTGGTTGCCATCTGGCGGCCGAGTTTGGACTTGGGAAGCATGCCCTTGACGGCCTGCTCGACAATCGCCTCCGGGCGACGGGCGAGTAATTTGATGAAGGACTCTTCGCGGAGACCACCGGGAAAGCCGGTATAGCGGCGATAGAGCTTCTGATCAGCCTTCAACCCTGTGAGAACGATCTTCTCGGCATTGATGATCACGACGTGATCGCCCATATCGATGTAGGGGGTGTAGAGGGGGTTGAGCTTGCCGGCGAGAACAGAGGCGGCGTGGGTGGCGAGGCGGCCGAGGGTCTTGCCGCTGGCATCGAGCACGTACCACTTACGCTTGATATCTTTGCCGCTCGGAATCGTTGTGGACATCGTTGGGTTACTCCCTGGTTCTGCCGTCTTCAGTGTTCGGCGTGGTGCATGAAGAAAGATGGAACAGATTTTTGCTGCGCACTGCTGGTTTCGTTACTGCACCTTGCGGACGGCACTGTGACCGGTCCGCGAAAGATCAAGATGATTGCCGGACGGATAGCTGAGCGAAGGAGCAAAATCTCTCAAACGCGAGGAAGCTGACCCGCTTGGATTGCGCACAAGGCCTGTTACATGGGCTTGAGGAGTGGGTGCTTTAGGGGTGGCGGTAAAGCTGCTGCCCCGGTGGATCCACCACGATGTCCCGATTGTCTAACCCACCCATGAGAGATAACGATACACAGGCGTACAGACGCGAGACTGCGCGAGATTCAAGAATAGCTGAGAGTGGAGACGGAGTCAACGATCTCGATGGGACTATCGGAACCTGGCCGCTGGCGAAGGGTTGATACTAATGGAGTTCAAGGAGGCAGGGATGGTTTGGAAGGCAAATTCCGCTATTGGATGGGTGAGGGTGGTAATCGTATTGCTGTTCTTCTGCTTTCATGGAGCGGCTATTACCCAGACCTCGGAGGCTCCTAAAGCGGATGAGACGGGAGATTTGCAGCTTCAGCTGGCAATGACGCTTGTCGGTAAAGGATTGTTTCTACGAGGTTTCTATCTCACCAACGATTTAGCGTACGACTCTGCGGGCCGAGTTGTTGGAACGCCAGAGGTGGGTGACTGGACCATTGCCGCCGTGAACATATTGAAAGCGGAGCGTCCGGGGGCCAAAGAGATTGAGTTGGATGGACTTCGAGTAGCGATTCGCTACAATCCCGATGCGAATGAGTTCCAGCGGCATCCGTTGACCAACGAGAAGGTGAAGATCCTGGTGGCGGACTCCGGCGACTTTCAAGGTTTTGAGGCGGCAATTCGCGCAATTTTTTCGATGGGAGTCGATCCGACGTTCCAGCGGTCGATGCCGGACTTCTGGCGACACTACTTCGACCCAAACCTGGCGTGGCCGCAGGATTCGCTGAATGGCCAGACGATCTATGCACTCGCTGGGGGACCAAATCAAGCGAAAGATGTGACGCCTCCAAAGGTAGAGCATCGGGCGGATGCGAAGTTCTCCAGCTTCGCTCAGCGGGACAAAGTACAGGGAACAGTGCTGTTGCGAATAGTGGTAGATGCGGAGGGAGTTCCGCACCGAATCTCGGTCGCTCGACCCTTGGGCTACGGGCTGGATGAGAGTGCGGTGGAGGCGATGGCGAAGTGGCATTTTCAGCCTGGGATGAAAGACGGTAAGCCCGTGGCTGCCGGGATAGTGGTCCAGCAGGAGTTTTCGCCTCTGCCGTCACCACACTCGATGAGATGAAGTCTATGTAGAGCGGACCGATACAGCTTGGGCGGGTACTTCGATCTGGGCGACGGCATTGGGCGACGCGATAATTAGGCGCGTGGCTTCAAAGAGCAGCCACGCATAGCCAAGGACGAGCAAGCTCTGGACTGCGAGGAAGAGGAAGCACCCCTTTTGATGAGCGAGGAGCCCCTGATGGAACGCCTGGGCCGAGAACTGCTTGAATACGCTGGCCCAGTAGCTGGGTCCTACTACGGCAACGACTCCAAAGAGGGCAAAGGCTGCGGACTTCAGCCTGCTTTGTGCCGGAACAAGCAGGCAGATGGGAAAGAGAGCAAGCATCAGGTAGGGCGGCCAGGACTTCTTTGAGAAGAGGAGCAGGGCTAGGGTGAGGGCCGCCATTCCGAAGGTAAGGGTTCGAAGGCGAAGAACAGGAGAGATCTGACGTACAGCGTTGGCTATCAGGGCGAAGAGGATGGCCACAGAGGCGAGCACAAGACCGTCCCAGAAACGAGGCGGGGGGGCGATGCCAAAGACCGCCTCTATGAGATAGGGCAGGTTATTGGCGGTCTTCAGGCCGCCTTCGTGCGTAAGCGCGCCGAGGATCGGGGCATGCTTTGCGAGCAGCGCTCCGTAGACGACGCCTATCGGGATGGCAATACCCGCTATCCAGCGCCAGCGGCGGGGGACCGCGAGAAAGAACGCCGGCACATAAAGAAGGGGCAGGAATTTGATCGTGGCCACACTCATGCCGACGGCTGCTCCCGAGGCAAGGAAGCGATTCCTATAGAGCAGAAGCACAGCGAAGGCGAGCAGGGTGGCGATGATGACGTTGTCCTGACCGTCGATAGCAACAAACTGGAGGCTTACCGCACTGGTGAGATAGAAGAGAGCTCCGGTGCGGAGTTCCTGTTCGGAGAGGAAGCTGCGGCCGACACGGAGCCAGATGGGAAGAAGCAGCCACTCGACGCAGATCGCGAGAAGAATGATGGCGAGCGGCGTAAACCAAAGGTGGATAGCGAACGCATCGAGGTAGGGATGGAGCGGAGCGTAGCTGGTGTAGAAGTCGCGGTACGGAAGATGGCCGCGAAGGGCGTCGTTCGCTTCGTTCCAATAGTAGCCGGGAACATCGCCGCGAGGCTGGATGCGGAGGACGAAGAAGATGCCAAGGTACATTGCCAAACGGCTGACGATAAGTGTGCCAGCCATGAGGCGATCGAATGTTTGACGGGGAAGAGCGCGAAGGCGGCCACTGGACACAGCGACGATGCTGACGATTCCAGTCACAACACCGAGAGCGGCTCGGGCGATAAGTGTCTGATTGCCGGTCAAAAATATCCCTCGAATTCCTTCTGACTAGCGTATTGTGACACGAGCCATGTAACAAGGCTGTGAGATGGGGGACTCCTGCTGTTCCGGAGGGTCAATGTAGCTAGTGTTCAAGCTGGGTTGCGCTGGGCTGTTGTCCCATGCGGGTCTGCAGGAGCCGGGGGAGAGGTTTGCGGCGGTGCGGGTGCTGGAGTGTCTCGGGCGAGACGGGGTCGAGGCGATAGAGGATAAGAAGATTGCGCGCGGGAGCGCCCATGGCCGCGACGCGCTGGAGATGGTACATGGGCGTGAGAGCGTCCATCTTGTCGTCGTCGACTTGGTTCCAGGTGACGTACCAGCCAGGTTGGTAGGCACGGACGCGGACGGCGAGGTCCATCGTCCCGAAGTCGTCGCAGATGGAGGGCAGGCCGGTCATCAGCGACAGATCGGAGCCACTAATGGAGAGGACAAGCGGATTGTGCATATGGTCGGCGGAGACGATGTCGTGGATCTTGGAGGCTGCTCGGGCGAAGGTGTACTCGGGGTTGCGGACGTAGTGGAGCGTCTGGCGCGCATCCGAGACGGCGAGGATCGCCAGGGCCGCTACGGCAAGAGCGGCGACAAGGTGCTGGAGGGGAGCGATGATGCGGCCGTGGCGCCAGATGTCCTCGAAGACGATGGGGACCAGCATGGTGAGGGGAACAGCAACGACCAGGTAGTACCGGGGCTGTAGGTTGTTGTGATATGCGAGAAATGCGACATATCCAGCCGCCCAGAGGATGAGAGCAGGAATGAGCGGGTTCCGGAGAATGCGCGGCGTGAAGAGGAGCGCCATCAATATGGCCACAAGCGCGAGGGGATAGAGGATGGGGCCAATCCAGCGGCCGTTGGCGAAGGTATCACGCAGGACGGAGAAGGCATTCTCCGAAGTGATGCCGGTATAAGCGTTGGCGCTGAAGAGATAGCGATAGTCGCTGAGAAAGTGGGGACGGACGATGAAACCGTAGTATCCGAGCCAGATGGCGGCGGCGAGGACGGCGACAGGAAGACACAGACGGACGAAGGAACGAAGATGGTATCCGGCACGGGCCCAGAGAATCCACCCGATGGCGGGGAAGAGGAAGACCGCCGTGGTCTTGGTAAGGACCATGAGGGGAAGAAGTAGACCGAGGAAGAGCGTAGAGACAATACGCTGATGGCGGGCTCGCCGGGAAGAAGAGATGCTTCCCTGCTCTGGCGTGGCGTAGGAGGCGGCGAGGAAGGCCAGCAGGGTGAGAAGAATGAGTATCGGCTCGAGGATCGCCAGGCGGCTAAAGGCATAGCAGAACGGGCTGACGGCGAGGAGAAGAACCGCAACGGTGGGAGTCAGAGAAATGGATCTCTCTTCACCGACTGGTGCCGAGAGCCGCTGCCAGCGTTGCAGAAGAAGCCAACAGGCCAGCAGTATAAGGGCGAAGATGCCTACGGTGAGAGCGCGGGCCGCGACAAGGCTAACTCCGGTGAAACGGAAGACGACGGACTCGATCAGCGGCCAGACAGGAAGCGCGGCGGCGGGGTTGAAGTCTCCCGGGACGTACCAGTGACCACGTTGAAAGTGGCGAATGGCGGCATCGCCATACCAACCCTCATCGGTGTATTTTGACCAGTCCATCCACGGGGAGTAGCTGGGAAAATCGGCCTTCAGATGAAGACCGTGGAGGGCAAGGAAGACAGCGGCAACGAGGAGAAGCGATATCTGAACGATCTTGAGGACACGAGACGGAATTGGAGAGAGATAGTCCATGCACAGGAATTACGTAAGTTTAATTTAAAGGCAGAGGTTCAGAGTGTTACAGAAAAATAACCAAATGGAGGAACCGGCGATGACAGAACACGGCCTCTTCCTGAATCGTACGGTAAGCTAAACGGCAATGGCACAAAACATTGCTATAGCCAACGTTATGACGAAAGTGGAGACGATGCAAGGTTCAAAAAAGATAGCTGCCGTTTTACTCACCTTTGTCATTCTCTCTATGGGCTTCGCGGACTATTGGGCATACAGCAGGGAGTTTCACAGTAATCCGGGAGGATTCGAGGATGTGCTGCGTGGTACGGCAATCGCGCCGATTCAATACCGCATCGGCGTGATTGCCACGGCCGACTTTATCGCGCGGCATGCTCATGTCGGACTGCGCCACGCCTTTACGCTAATCGACATCATCGCAGCCTTCGTGGCGGTGTTCACGCTGTTCTTTCTGCTGCGGAGATCTGCCGTGTATCGGCGTGCCAGCAACCAGGCGCAGTGGTTTGGAACAGCCGGCTTTATCATTCTGGTGCAGTTCTACTTTGCGTGGGTGACTTGGTATCAACGACCGGAGACGCTTCCGACCGCGGCTGTCGTAGCGCTGGTGTCGTTGCTGCTTACCGTGCGTGTGCGGTTGCCGGGAGCTGCGGGGCAGGTTGTGACTGCCGGGGCGATGCTGCTGCTGGCCGTAGCACAGGGCTTTGTCCGTGCCGATGTAGCGTTTGCCCTGCACGCGGGGATCTTTTTGCTCTGCCTTACCCGCGCTGGGAATGGGCTATCGCTACCTCGCGGGGTGCAGGCAGTTACGAGCCTTCTGGCAGCCTTCGTCGCAGCCAGCATTCAGTACTATCTGATGCATATCCGGTATCCTCACGCGACGTACGGCAGTACTCCTCTATTTCAACTCTTGCTGAATCTCATGGATCCCCTGGAACTGGCTGCTTTTACGCTGTTCATTCTGCCCTATGCCTGGCTGGTCTTTACACTGCTGCGCAGGCGAGCCACGGCAGAGTCCCCCGCATTGGCGGTGCTCTCTGGGTCAGCTCTTTTTATGGGAATGTGGTGGATGGTCGGCAGGGTGGCAGAGGTGCGAATCTTCCTGCCGTTTGCTTTGGCGCTCGCACCGCCGACGGTTCTGTGCGCGATGCAACGGTGGTTATCGGATCAACCGCCCAGCGCTTAGCCACTTCAAAGATATCAGGTGGAACGCACTGCCTTACTCATAAGACAGTGCGTCGATGGGGTCCTTGCTGGCAGCCTTGAACGCGGGGTAGAGTGCTCCGAACAGGGCCCCTACAAAGGCAATAACGACGGACTTCCAGACATACGGTAGGTTGATGACGAAGTCCAGCGTTGGGAACCTGTTCTGCAGGATGCCGCTGAGTGCATAGCTGGCTGCGACCCCCAGAACGATGCCGGCCAGCGCGAGCAGTCCCGTCTCGCGCAGGACGATGCCGATGATATAGAGACGGGAGGCTCCGAGGGATTTAAGGATCCCGATCTCGCGGGTGCGCTCCATCACAGCTGTGTACATTGCCTGAAAGATGACCAGGAAGCCGATGACGACAGCGATACCGATGACGACGCGGAGGCCGATGTTGAAGCCAGGGAGGGCATTTGGCGTCATCGACGAGAGGTACTCCTCCGTCTTGAGGACGCTGTAGGTGTTCATGCCGGGCGTCGCGAGGATCTCATCTTTGACGGCGTCCTCATACTTCGGAGGATCCTCTGTCCTGAGATAGAACGTAGTGGCCTTACCTTCATTGCCGGTCAGAGTACCCATGGTGTCGATCGGGATAAACTTGCGGCCGCCCTTGCCGGCTTCCACGATCCCGCTGATGCGGAAGGGATGGCTGAGGACCTCGATAGTGTCTCCGACGTTCTTGCCGGCGGCAGCATACTCGTCGAGGATGATGTCGAAGGGAGCCTGGAAGGGGCCGCCCGCGCGGAAGACGAAGGGCCGCAGGGCATCATAGCTCTTGAAGTCGATGCCATAGATATTGTCAAGCGTGCTGGTGATCTGGATGTTGACGGGTGCGGCTACCTTGACGTGAGGCAGTTTGGCGAGAACATCGGCAACCTTGACGGACGCGGCAGCAGGGCTCATGCCAACGAAGTTGTTGGTTGTGCTGGGGCGGACGAACATGTCCATGCCAATGCCATTCTGGCGATCCTTGAAGCCGTTGAGCTTGCCCATCAGGATGGCAGTGATGGAGAGGATCATGATGACCTCAATCGCAACGGCGAAGACACTGATGAGGGAGCGCAGCGGACGGTGGACAAGATTGCCGACAACAAGTTTATTCATACAACTACCAGTGTATGGGAGAGCGACTGGGTCGAGGTCCGAGAAGACTGCCTATGAAGCTGGAGAGACACTTATCTTCGGGTCTCTAAGCCGAATCGCGGCCGGTACTCTGCCATCGGCGGACCGTTGAAACGGTGCGGGGAATACTGTGGACAGGCACGCTGCGTCGAACGGCGACCTGCCCGGGCCCTTTGACGAGCATGCCGAACAGCGGCATCACGTAGGCAGCCGATAGCGCGGCAATGACGATACTGAGGGCACTAAAACCAAGCATGTAGATAATGCCGCCGAGCATGCCCTCGGGCGCAGCATGGCTGAAGAGGGCGATCACCAACAGGCCCCACGGAGAGTCGCGGACGCTGCCGCAGAGCGAGTCATACAGGGTAAACAGCATGATCCACAAGATAGGAGCAACGAGGAAGATGCCGATCCATCGGTCTATGTGATAGCCCTCTCCAGATGGGCTGAAGGAGATACCGGTGGTAACGTCATCTTCCGCAAGGCCGCCTAACTCATGAGCATATAAATTGCCGAAGTTGATGGAGGGCTTGTTAGGCCAGAAGATGCGAGGGACGAGATTGGCAAATCCCATGATGAGGGGGGAGTATCCGAAGGTCCCGGAGCGCTCCGTACTCTCGATCAGCATATCGTCCGGGGAGATCATCTGCAGGCGGTCAAACAATCCTTGCGGTGTGTTGTAGTAGCCTTGGGTCTTCGCTTCATAGGCATCCTGAACATTCTGCTCGGCTCGTTGACGAGTATCTTCCAGATTAGAAAGCAGGTTGATCGCGGTATTGAAGTTCTCGGTCATAGATCCTGTTTCGCTTCTGAAGTTTCTTCCGTATTGAGCATAGGGAACGAGAAACTGCTGCATGAACATAACTGCGAGAATTCCGCCAATTATCTGAGAGGAATTGAGCTTATAACGCATAGACCCTGCGGCGACGGCCCAGCAGAGAAAAGGGGTAAACAGTCCCTCCTTGGAGAATCCGATCAGACCAAGCAGGAAGATCGCAGCTCCCGACACGAGAACCGGGATATTGACGCTGCTTGTGCCGCCGCTCTTTCGTATCTGATAAACAACGCCAAGAATGATCGCCATGGGAAGAAAGCGATTAAGCTGAGAGAGAGTACTGAGGACTGAACCGCTCTCCCAATGTGAGAACAGCAGGAGAAACGTAATGACCAAGCCGGTGACCATGCAGCCGACAGTGGCGTTCTGAATGTTATCAGTGGTGACCAGGCTTCCCAGCCACGCACGCCTGCTGGTTAAGCGACGGCTGACGAAGACGGCGCCCAGCATAGCCGTGATGCTACCAAGGAACACCTGCATGGTCAGGACAGGAAGCAGAAGATGAGAGTCTGCTGGCTCCCCGAGGATAGCCTTCCAGCACAGACCGACGATGACACCCAGAACTGCATAGAAAAAGACATAGGCGCCTGAGGGACGCGTGAGGCCTCCTGCGAGGTTGAAGGCAATGGTCGCTATGATGATGAAGAGAAAGCTACACAGCGTGAACGACGGTGCCGTCCCTTGAAACAACTGGACTCCGCTGAGCAGCGTGGCGAAGGCTAAGGCATGCCAGAGCGAGATCCGTTCTGGATAGGGGATGCGCACTCAATCTCATTTCTACGCTAAGTCTGCTTCAGGCGTAATTTCGCTCTGTAACGTGTGGTGTAGACTACCACAAAATGGACCTGTATCAGAACTGCAGGGGAAGTGAGCCAGGACCTTTGAGTAGCGTTCAAACTGCTGCAAAAACAGGCATGAAAACCACCGCAGCTCCCAAGATTCTTCCGCTGACCTCGCTTCGTTTCTTCGCAGCATTCATGGTCGTCATCCAACACACAATCGACCAGCCGGCGTACACCTACCACTTTTATTGGTGGGGCAAATTTCTCAACATGGGATACGCTGCCGTTAGCTTCTTCTTTGTACTCTCCGGCTACATCCTCGCTGTAGTCTATCTGCGTCACGACAAACCCATAGACAAGCAACGGTTCTGGATGGCGCGTTTTGCCAGGATCTATCCGCTCTATCTTGCCACCCTGATCATCGACACGCCCCACGCGTTTATGGGACGCCTCCCTACCAAGGGATTCAGGGTAGCCTTCGAACACACAGCCATCTCTTTTATGACTTGCCTCCTCATGGTGCAGGCATGGTTTACGAAGCTGGGAGGAATCAACTTCCCGAACTGGTCGCTCTCCGTAGAGGCATTGTTTTATCTCGTGTTCCCCTGGATCGGCGTCTCTATCTGGAAGTTCAATACGCGCCAGACTGTCCTCCTCGCGGCATCTATATACGTCTTTGGCCTGGCGGCGGTCTACGGCATGATTCACGCTGGTCTGCCCTACAACGTCATCAAATTCAACCCGATTCCACACCTTATCGCTTTCGTCATTGGTATCGCTCTGGCGAGGCTTCATACCGACTGGTTAAAGAAGCCGGAGCTGAAGATGCGGCTTGAACGACTCGCCCTACCCTTGATCGTTCTTGGCGTCTTTCTGCTTGTGGTCATCACGCAATACTCTGATCGCATACCGTATTTGTTGATGCACGATGGCCTGCTCGTGCCCCCCTTTGTCTGCCTTCTTCTCGCCTTTGCCAGCGGTGAACATCTGCTGGCTCGGATCCTGTCTGTGTCATGGCTCGTCGTTTTAGGGGAGGCCAGCTATGGTCTCTATCTGCTGCACATACCGCTGTGGCACATCTTTGGGCTGAACTACCTCACGGCATCGCCGATCGCTTATATGCTCTATATCGCAGCTGCCCTGGCCATTAGCGTCTTCAGCTTCTACTTCTTCGAGACACCGGTTCGCCGACGTATCCTGCAGTACTTTACGACCCCTTCGAGGGAGACTGTCGTAACCAGCTCCTTGGCACAGTAGCCTTGATGGAGCCACCTTTCGAGACCCCCTCCCGATCTAACTAGTTTGGTTCCAATCAGGTATGAGGACTCAAGAAAAGGTGAAACGGCTTTGACTTGATGCGAATCCAGAGCTATTCTGCCCACAACCGCAGGTGGAAATGGCGGACGCAGACAAATGGTAAGAACGTAGGCTGAGCGGAGCGAATGGAAAGATTCTGCGACGAGCTGCGATGGGAGCGGGAACGCCGGAAGGTCTCGATCGAGACGATCTGTGAGGTGACGAAGATTTCGTCGCGTCATGTGCGCGCCCTCGAGTCTGGAGAGTACGGCCAATTACCGGGAGGAGTATTCCGGAAGGGCATCGTGCGCAGCTATCTTCGTGTCCTTGAGCTCGATGAGGTGCCCTGGATAGAACGGTTTGAGGTCAGCCTGCGAGAGAGCGGCGCGGCTGCTGAATCTGGAGACGAGGATTGGGCGGAGTTTGCGGAGAATGTCCGAAGGAACCGCGGCGCGGCGGAGTCCGGCACCAGGCTGCGTTGGATGGGCGTCGCGATGATGGTGGTCACGCTGGTGGCTCTGGGGTGGGCGGTATGGAAGTTTGCCCTGCATGCGCGGTTATTTCAGTAAACCGCCCTTCAGAGGGGATTCAATGCATTCAAAGAATGGACCTCATTTCTTGTGGACGTCGTGGCCGTTCGATGCGTGATATCGCAGTTCGCGGTTACCTAACGACGGATGGCTGGCGAACTTTGCCCGGTGAAGAGGCGAAGGGTAGAATGGATGAGTTGTATTCTGCGCGGGCCGAGTGTCCGTTGCGGGGATTTTTTCTGGAGGATTTGTTTTGGCCACACGCGACCGTTTTCTGTTTACCAGTGAGTCTGTAACCGAGGGGCATCCCGACAAGATTGCCGATCAGATCTCCGATGCGATTCTGGATGCCTGCCTGGCACAGGATCCCTACAGCCGCGTGGCCTGCGAGACGCTGACCTGCACCGGCCTCGTCGTCATCGCCGGCGAGATCACGACCAAGGCTTACGTTGACTTCCAGAGCCTTGTGCGCGGAACGGTTGCGGCAATCGGCTACGACAATGCGCTGTATGGCTTCGACTCCAATACATGCGCGGTGATCTCGACGATCAACAAGCAGTCGGGCGACATCGCCATGGGCGTCGATACCGGTGGAGCCGGTGACCAGGGCATGATGTTCGGTTATGCGACCAACGAGACCCCCGAGCTGATGCCCACGCCGATCTCGCTGGCGCACAAACTGGCGCGCAAGCTGAGCGAGGTCCGCAAGAGCGGACTCATGTCCTACCTTCGCCCCGACGGCAAGAGTCAGGTAACGGTCGAGTACGACTCGAACCACAAGCCGGTTCGTGTAGACGCGGTCGTCATCTCCACGCAGCACGCTGAGACGATCGGCAACGACGAGCTCCGCGCCGACATCCTGAAGAACGTTATCCAGGCAGTGATTCCGGCGAACCTGCTCGACCAGGATACGAAGTACCACATCAACCCCACTGGCCGTTTCGTTGTCGGTGGCCCAATGGGCGACACCGGTCTCACTGGCCGTAAGATCATCGTCGACACCTATGGCGGCATGGGCCGGCACGGCGGCGGGGCCTTCAGCGGCAAGGACGCGACGAAGGTCGACCGTTCGGCAGCGTACATGGCTCGCCACGTGGCCAAGAACATCGTCGCCGCCGGTCTCGCTGACCGTTGCGAGGTTCAGCTTGCCTACGCGATCGGCGTAGCCGAGCCGGTAAGCGTGCTGGTCGATACCTTTGGCACGGGCAAGGTCGATGAGACCCAGCTCGAGGCACTGGTCCGCAAGAACTTCTCGCTGACACCAAAGGGCATCATCGAGAGCCTCGATCTACGCAAGCCGATCTTCAAGGCCACGGCTGCCTATGGACACTTCGGTCGCCAGAGCGAAGGCTTCAAGTGGGAGTCCACCGAAAAGGCCGCCGCCCTCAAGGAGCAGGCTGGGGTGCTGGCAGCAAAGTAAATTGTTGTAGATTCTCAGAGAAAGGCGAGCCTGATGGCTCGCCTTTCTCTTTGATTGCGAGGAAACCAGCTACTGACCCACAGATCGAAAGTGGAGGCTGAGGGCGATAACCTCTTCCCACGGACTTAGAGCGAAGACTCACAACCGGCGAATGACGAAGGATCAGGGCTTTGCACTGTAGAAGGTGTAGGTGGCGGCGTAGGGAATGCGGGAGATAGAGTTCAGGTGCTGGACGTCGCATCCGACAGCAGAAGCTTCGCCGCCGTGCGTATCGAACCGACGGATGAACTCCACTTTGCTTAGAAGGCCGCTGCCTTCAGCGCTGGCGGCTTTGAGAAGAAGCCAGGGGATGGCCCCGGGCTCTGGCGCGGCACTCTTCTTGATGACCTCTCCCTTCACCGAGCTGCCATCCTTGTACGTCCACACCGGACCTGCACCATGTGTGCCGACCTTGGCGCTTCCGGCGTCGTAGAGAGTGGCCTCAGGAGCCTGAAAGACCCACTGCAGCGTGCCGTTGGCTTGCTGGCACGTGTATATCTGTACTCCCCTGCCGAGGACGGAAAGGATCGCATGCTGCCCCTGCGGCGGTTCGGTGGAACTCTGCGCGTGCGCCGTGGTGACCATGAGGCTGGCAATGAGGACAGTCGCGACCAAAACAAATTGCATGTTCATCTCCTGTTCGAGGTGAGAATACAGGAACCTCAACTTCGCTTGAACAAATCGGAGTGTAGCGGCACGCAGGCACATGGGAGGATACTGGAAGAATGACCCGCACGAATCATGTTCCCAGCCTCTTCCCCGGCAAGCAGTGGCAGCAAGTGCTGGAGCGTGATGCCAGCGCGGACGGCCAGTTCTTCTATGCGGTGAAGTCGACGCGGGTCTACTGCAAGCCCAGCTGTCCCAGCCGAAGACCCACGCGAAAGAATGTAACCTTCTTCCCCACCACGACGGCGGCGGAGTCGGCGGGATACCGGGCCTGCAAGCGGTGTGAGCCCGAGCGCACCACCGCCAAGCCAGACCCGCAAGCCGGAGCGATCGCCGCGGTAACGGAGTACTTGAAGGATCATGCCGACGAGCGGACGAGGCTGGCCGATGTGGCAAAGGCAACGGGCGTCGGCCGGCTGACGATCCTGCGCGGATTCAAGCGTGTCCTCGGCGTAAGTCCGGGACAGTTCGCGAAGGAGGCTCGTCTCGCAAAGTTCAAGGACAAGGTGCGGCAGCCGAAGACCCGCATCACCGATGCGATCTATGAGGCTGGCTACGGCTCCAGCAGCAGGCTCTACGAAAAGAGCGGTACGTCTCTCGGAATGACCCCACGCGTAATGCGGGACGGTGGTGCGGGCCTGCTCATCCGCTACACCACGGCTCCCAGCCCGCTGGGGCGAATGCTGGTGGCGACAACAGACATAGGCATCTGCTCCATCGCATTCGGCAAGGACGATGCCGAGCTCGCAGCTGGCCTGCGGGAGCGATTCAATAAGGCGCAACTCGTTGCAGCCAGGGGAAACACCGGATGGCTCGCAGAGGCAGTGGCCTTCGTGACGAGCCAGATGACCGAGCATCCCCTGGCCGCGACCTTCCCGCTCGACGTCCGGGCCACAGCCTTTCAACAGCGAGTCTGGAAGGCCCTCCAGCAGATCCCACGCGGAGAGACGCGGAGCTATTCGGAGCTCGCCCGGGAACTCGGCTCCCCGAAGTCGGTGCGGGCCATAGCGGGAGCGTGCGCGGCAAACCCCGTGGCCGTGATCGTGCCCTGCCACCGCGTCGTGGGTAAGAACGGTAGCCTGACAGGCTATCGATGGGGCGTCGAGCGGAAGCAAAAGCTGCTCACAGCCGAAAAGGTCTGAATCGGCCCTCAAGCGAAAGAGGAAGCAAGATAAAGTGGTGTGATGATTCAGACTGAGGCCGTGGATGGACGGGCGCTATATGCGAAGATCACCCGGCGTCTCATCCCCTACCTCTTTCTGCTCTACATCGTGGCTTTTATAGATCGCGTCAACGTCGGATTTGCCGCCATGGACATGAAGCGGCAGCTGCACTTCAGCAATACGGTCTATGGAGCGGGCGCGGGAATATTCTTCCTCGGCTACGCTCTATTCGACATACCCAGCAACCTTGTGCTCAGGCGCGTCGGCACGCGGCTCTGGATCGCTCGTATCATGATCACGTGGGGCATCGTAGCCGCCTGCATGATGTTCATCCGTACTCCACGCTCCTTCTATGCGCTGCGCTTTCTGCTTGGAGTAGCCGAGGCCGGCTTCGTTCCCGGTATGTTGCTCTACCTGACCTTCTGGTTCCCCTCCCATGAGCGAGCAAGGGCTGTGGCGAAGTTCATGACCGCGACATCGCTCGCCGGAGTAGTTGGCGGCCCCATATCGAGCGCGCTATTGAAGCTCGACGGCGTCGGTGGCCTGAGCGGATGGCAGTGGCTCTTTCTCGCCGAAGGGATACCGACCATCCTGCTCGGCATCTCTGTCTTGTTTGTCCTCAAGGATGGCCCCGAAGAGGCAGAATGGTTGCACTTACACGAAAAGCTCTGGCTCGAACGCGAACTGGAGCGGGACCGTGCCCTCTACGGAGCCGGTGAACATCATGCCTTCCTCGACGTCTTCAAAATGCCAGTAGTATGGATGCTGGCTGGCGTCTACGTCATCATCCAGATCGGCGTTTACATCGTTAACCTGTGGATGCCTCTGATTCTGACCAGCCTCGCCGACGGCGCAGTCGGCCACGTAGCCGGAGCGGATGCCAGCCTGATTGCGCGGTACGCCACTGTACCCTATGTTCTGGCTGCGATCTTTACGGTCGTCATCGGCTGGAGTTCGGACAGGTGGAACGAGCGGCGCGGTCACCTGGCCGGATGCATGGCGCTCGCTGCAATTGGGTTCGCCTGGACGGCGGTCGCCCCCAACGTGGCCGTGGCCCTCTGCGCTCTCTGTATCGCGTCGATAGGACTATGGAGCACGATGGGGCCATTCTGGGCTCTAATGACACGCATGGTAGAGGGTGCAGCCGCAGCCGGCGGCGTAGCCATGATCACGACCCTGGGCGGCCTCGGCGGATTCTTCGGCCCTTATATGACCGGTAGGCTACGCGATGCCACGCACAGCTTCGCGGGTGGGCTGTATGCGGTTGGCGGGCTGGCATTGTGTGCGGCGGCACTGAGTCTCGCGGTGCGGCAACCACGCGCGACTGCAGAGAGCTAGAGGCTTTACCGCCGGACAAACAATGGGCCGGCAAAGCGGGCAATATACCACGAAAACACGGCCCAGAATGGTATCCTGAGACAGTTCGTAACGTTCTCTAATTTGAATGAGGTGCCGGCAATGGCAACAGCAACTATAGATAAAGCCGCAGTGCGCGGAGTGGCAACTGAGTACAAGGTGGCAGATATCTCTCTGGCGGAGTTCGGCCGGAAGGAGATCGACATCGCCGAGCAGGAGATGCCCGGACTGATGGCCATCCGCAACAAATATGCCGCGGACAAGCCGCTGGCAGGCGTTCGCGTCACCGGCTCGCTGCACATGACCATCCAGACCGCTGTGCTGATCGAGACCATGGTTGCTCTCGGCGCGGACGTTCGCTGGGCAAGCTGCAATATCTTCTCCACCCAGGACCACGCTGCCGCAGCCATCGCTGCAGCCGGCGTTCCGGTCTTCGCCTGGAAGGGCGAGTCGCTCGAAGAGTATTGGTGGTGCACAGACCAGGCGCTGCGTCATAAAGGCGGTCTCGGGCCCCAGCTCGTCATCGACGACGGCGGCGACGTAACCTTGCTGATCCACAAGGGCGTCGAGCTCGAAAAGGGCGACGGCTGGGTCAATACTCCCTCGAGCAATCAGGAAGAGGGCGTCATCAAGGACCTGCTGAAGAAGATTCACGCAGAGGACGCCACCTACTTCCAGAAACTCGCCAAGGAGTGGAAGGGCGTTGCCGAAGAGACGACGACCGGCGTACACCGTCTCTACAAGATGATGGAGCAGGGCAAGCTGCTCGTCCCCGCCATCAACGTGAACGACTCTGTCACGAAGTCCAAGTTCGACAACCTGTACGGCTGCCGCGAGTCGCTGGTTGACGGTATCAAGCGCGCCACCGATGTCATGGTCGCGGGCAAGGTCGCCGTGGTCTGCGGATACGGCGATGTGGGCAAAGGTTCGGCGGCTTCACTGCGCGGTCTTGGAGCCCGGGTCCTGGTAACCGAGATCGATCCCATCAACGCCCTGCAGGCCGCGATGGAAGGCTACGAGGTCACGACGCTCGAGGAGACCCTGGGACGCGGCGACATCTACGTCACCTGCACCGGCAACCTCGACATCATCACCTTTGAGCACATGAAGCTGATGAAGGATCAGGCGATCGTCTGCAACATCGGCCACTTCGACAACGAGATCCAGATGGACCAGCTCAACAGCGCGAAGGACGTCACTAAACTGAACATCAAGCCGCAGGTCGACAAGTACACCTTCCCCACCAGCAACAGCATCTTCGTACTGGCCGAGGGCCGTCTCGTCAACCTGGGTTGCGCAACCGGCCACCCGAGCTTCGTCATGTCGTCCAGTTTCTCCAATCAGACGCTGGCCGCTCTCGACCTCTGGAAGAACAAGGACATCTACAAGCCCGGCGTCTACATCCTGCCGAAGAAGCTGGATGAGGAAGTCGCGCGGCTGCACCTCGAGAAGATCGGCGTGAAACTCACAACCCTCTCCCCAAAACAGGCAGAGTATCTTGGCGTCCCGGTGGAAGGTCCGTACAAGGCGGAGCAGTACCGCTACTAGGCCTCACAAGAACAAGAAGCAGGGCCGCCAGAATATCCTTGGCGGCCCTTCACTTTGTGCTCTAGCTTGGAAGGTCTTGACTAGAGACCTTCGACCTCTCGAAAAGGTGATTCACCGTCCACGTTTGCCACTCATTTCGCCACATCGTGAACCTGGATGGAGCATCTAAAAATGGGACATCGACATGAGTCACTCTAGACGGAATAAACGACGAAGGAGCTGGCTGGAGCGGACTACTGTCATGCTGGCTGTACTGTTGGGCACGGGGGTGCCTGCGTGGGGACAGACCAGCACACCAGAGTCGACGCCGCCTCCAGCAGTAACGCCAATGACTCCGATCGTCACTCCCCCTACACCAGCCGCACTAGGTCCGCGAGTTGAGGCGATTGTAAGTATGCGGGACAAGCCAGCATCGAGCCCGGCTGCCGTTTCCCATAAGCAGAGCTATGACTTTACGCTGAAAGATGGAGATTGGCTGGACACAGGCATCGTGCTGGGAGCGGGTGAGCTGGCGAACTTCACAGCAACGGGAAGCTTTTTGCTGTCGGACGCGCGCGAAGTTGGCCCGGATGGTTTGGATCGGGGATGGAAAGACCTACTGCGGCAGTTTCCGTTGAATCAGGCTAAGGTGGGCGCCCTGATTGGCCGGGTGAGCGATATGGGCGCGACAGTTCCCTTCTCGATCGGGGCCAGCGGTCAGGTGACGATGCCGACGAGCGGCAGGCTGTTCCTGCGCGCGAATGTGAGCAACGACCTTACCGCTACCGGAAGTTTCAAAGTGAAGGTGAAGTTTGCGCCCGTGGCCAAGCCAACCTCGATACCGGCACCGCAGGCTGGAACGGCTGCGATAACGGAGCTGATCTCGCCAGAGATGTTCGAGGATATTCCGCGCCGTATCTCCGATGAAGCAAGTGGTGGAGGAAATCAAGGGGATATGGTGAACTTCGCTCTGGTGGGGACGAAGGAGCAGGTGGTCGCAGCGTACAAGGCAGCGGGCTGGGTTGCCGTGGATAAATCGGTAGAGGACGCGATTTTGAATGGACTGCTGAAGACCTTGAATCACGAGGCGTATACGGAGATGCCGATGAGCACGCTATACCTGTTCGGGAGGCCGCAGGATATGTCGTTTGCGCGGGCCGATCCGTTGCTGGTGGCGGCGGTGAGGCACCATCTGCGGATCTGGCAGACAGATAAAACATTGAGTGGAAAGCCTTTATGGGTAGGATCTGCCACCCACGACATCGGGTTCGAGAAGGACCAGCGCAATGGGAAGGTGACGCACAAGATCGATCCGGAGATCGACAAGGAGAGGGATTTTTTACTGCAGAGCTTCGACGCAGCGGGGGTCTTCTCCAGTGCCGCTTATGTGACTCCGGCGGACCCGATGTTGAAGGCGCAGACGGCTACGGGCGAGAGTTTTTATTCGGATGGCCGGATTGTGGTGATGGCCTTAAAGTAAGGTTTTTTGGGTGCTAAACACGGTCTTTCGGTGGTGAGCTTGTGGTGAAATGTGTGGCAACCGCGGTTAGCGGATTGCCACTTTTTGGGGGCGGATGACTAGTTGACAGTGCAGATAAGCAGGGTCATGTCGTCGTGCTGGGGGGCTCCGGCGGTAAAGGCGTCAGCGGCTTCGCGAATGCAGGTGAGGAGCTGTTGGGCGGTTACGGTGCATCCGGGCTGGGATAGTAGCTGCTGCGCGCAGGCAATCATGCGGTCTTCGCCCCACTCTTCATCGTCGCGAGTCATGGCCTCGGAGATGCCGTCGGTGAAGGCCAGAAGGACATCGCCTCGATGGAGCAACATGGCGGCGCGGGTGTATGGGGCGTTAGGGATCAGGCCAATCACAGTGCCAGTTGCTTCGAGCCGGATGGTCTGCCTGCCACGCAGGATGACGGGCGGATTGTGACCCGCGTTGACGTAGGTGAGAAGGCGGGTCTCGGGGTCGAGCTCGGCGTAGAAGAAGGTAGCGTAGCGGCTCGAGGTGGAGGCCTCGTAGACGAGCCTGTTGACGTGGCGCATGAGCATGGCCAGGTCGCCGGGTTGGAGCAGGGCAGCGCTGCGCAGACTCGCGCGGAGGCTCGCCATCAGAAGCGCGGCGGAGATGCCTTTGCCGGAGATGTCTCCGAGGGCGAGGGCAAGACGCTCTTCGTGGCCTGAGATCGCCGGGAGAACGAAGAAATCGTAGTAGTCGCCGCCGACGACCTGTGCGGGACGGCAATAGCCTGCAAGGCCGATGCCGGGAATGGCGGGGTAGACCTGCGGGAAGAGGCGCTCCTGCACCTCACGGGCGATCTCGATCTCGCGGGAGACGCGTTCGCGCTGGGCGATCTCGGTGGTGAGGTTTTCCAGCAACTCGGCGTTCTCAAGCGCGAGGCCGGTCTGGGAGGCGACGGACTGAAGGAGCTGGCGGTCGGTACGGGAGTAGGGCTCCTCCGAGCGCTTGGGGCCCAGCGCGATCACGCCGACGAGACGGTTGCGGCCGGGGAGCGGGACAAGCAGCTCGGTGGACAGGTCGGCGAGAGCCGTGCGCTCGGCATCGGTGGCGTCCACGAGCCAGCTGGAGGGATCGTCGCGGTAGACGTTGGCCGGAGCGCGATTACGGGTAAGAGTGGTGATGGTCGCCGAGGCAGCGGGGAGGGTGAAGCCGGCTGAGGTGAGGGGAAGGCCTGTGGCCATCTGCAGGCGAAAGGTGTCGCCGGAGCGGAGGAAGACGGCAATGCGGTCGATGTGGAGCGTGGAGCCGAGGCGATGGGTGATGGTTTGGAGCAGCGGTTCGACCTCGGTGAAGTTGCGGGCTTCGTCGGAGAGTTCGGAGAGGAGCTGTTCGGTGGAGTAGGCCTCGCGAAAGAAGCGCTGGTCGATCTTCTGCTGCAACCGCCTGGAGAGGACGAAGCGAAAGGCGAAGAAGAGACCGACGATCGCGAGAATACGGACGATGTCGACTGCGCGGCGGTGGCCGGGAGTCGCGAAGAAGAGGCTGATGTTGTAGGACATCCAGATGGCGAGCAGGATGGTAACCACAATGATGGTGCCGCGAGCGAAGAAGTATTTGGTGCCCTGCCGGATGAGGATGCTGAGATCCAGAGCGCGTTGCACGACGACGACATAGGCGAGCGAGAGCGGAAAGAGCAGGAGGGTGGCCAGAACCGTAACCATCACCCAGTTGTTGATGTCCTGGCCAAAGTTGGTCTTGCGAACCAGAGAGATCACGAAGAGAACGAAGGAGGGGGTCAGGCCGATGATGGAACCGAAGTAGAGGATGCGAAGGCGGCGGCGGGCGTCACCACTGCTCTGGGAAAGTTTGGGCGCGAGATTGATAAAGAAGTAGGAGATAGCCAGAACAGAGAGAACATTCTCTGCGACGGCAATTCGGTAGAACGATGGGTCGAGCCAAGACGAGGCAGCGAAGTTGTAGCCGTGTCCGTAGATGTAGAGGAGATCTGTGGGGAGAAGAACGAGGAGCGGAATGGCGATAAGCCACTTGATCCAGGGGAAACGGATGTCTGTTACGGATCGCTCGGGAAAGTAGATGCCAAAGGCCATGAGACAGAGGGGCATGGCAGTCTGCGCGATGTCGCTCCAGACCTGGGCGACGATCCTGAGATGACTGTTGAGCTGCGCTGCGGCGATGAAGAGCGGATCGAAGTAGGCGAGAATACCGAAGATGAGCCAGGCGTACAGGCTTCGCGGGCGGGCGAAGACGACGTAGATTCCTACAAGCAGACAAAGGAGACAGACGACGGGAAACGCGAAGTGAAGGACCCAGGCAACGAGTGAGGCCGGGACATCGCGTTCCGCATGAAGGATGACGGTAGCCGTAGCGGGGGGAGACTCGCCGTGGCGATACGTGATGGTGAAAGGTTGACCGGGGTGGCTATGGCGAACCTCTTCGAGAAGAACGTGGCCGCCGATGTAAGGGCGACCGTTGACGGCGAGGACGGCGTCACCATTCTGGAGGCCGGACGCTATGCCCTCGGGCGTCGCCTGTGCAACAAAGGGTCCGTAATAGCTGTCATAGAAGGGAAGCCTGGCACGGAGATGACCATACGCAAGGCTCTGATAGTTGTTTCTGGCACCCAGGTATACATGCGTGAGGGAGAGGACCGTCACGAGTGCGAGGAGAGCGTACTGGATGCGAGCGGATCTCTGGAGCATAAAAGGCTGGCTGCATGGTAGCAGCCAGCCTTCGGCTTTGAGGCGAAATTGTCGGAGCTACTTCTTGGGCTTGCTGGCGATGATCTGGTCCTTGATCTTGTTGTAGACGCCCTCGGGAAGGATGCCGCGAGAGGTGAGCTGGTTCTTGGCGGTGTAGGGGCGGCCATCGATGATGCGCTTCGAGTAGGCGTCGCCGATGCCGGGGAAGGCCTTGAGCTGGTCGGCGGTGGCGGTGTTGATGTCGAGCTTGTCCGTCGCGGAGGCGGCAGGGGTGGCAGCAGAGGATTTAGCAGCGGTGGTGGTTTTGGCCGAGTTGGACTGCGCAACCGTGAAGATGGGCGCGGCAAGAAGGAGCGTTGCGGCGAGGAGCTTGCGGCGAAGGTTGAGCATAGGATGATCTCCTTGAAGGCTGGATGCTTTCATGCGGAAGAGTACGAGAGCGGGCGTGGTGCGTCAATGAATTTCCTGTGTATCCAGAGGGGTGGGTTGACTTCTGAAAGCGCCGACGCTACCCTGAAATAGCGATGCGTTTGAACCTCCACCACGGACATCATCACCATCATCATGCGGAGAGCGTGTTGGCGGCTGTGTCCCGAGTGGCGAAGTAACGAACGCATACGAAGGATCTGAAAGGCCCGCTGACGCGCACACCGCGAGCGGGCCTTTTTTCTTGCCTACCAATGAAAATGGAGAGACTGAGATGACGGATGCACCAAAGATCGATTTTGCAAAGATGGATGGCCTGGTCCCGGGCATCGTGCAGGATGCGAAGACCGGCGAGATGCTGATGCTCGGCTTTCTGAACGAGGTGAGCTATCAGAAGACGCTGGAGAGCGGCTTTGTGACGTTCTGGAGCCGGACGCGAAGCAAGCTGTGGATGAAGGGCGAGACCAGCGGCAATCGGCTGCGGGTGATCGAGGCTTCCACCGACTGCGACAACGATGCCCTGCTGTTCAGGGTCGAGGTTGAGGGCGATGGCCTGGTATGCCACGAGGGCACGGTGAGCTGCTTTACGAAGAATATTGCCATGGAGGCGAAGTGAGCGAGACGAAGAAGCTGAAGCTGGGAATTCCCAAGGGCAGTCTGCAGGATGCAACGATTGCGCTGTTTGAGCGTGCAGGCTGGAGGATCTTCGCCAATGGGCGGAGCTACTTCCCTACCGTCGACGACGTTGAGATTGAGTGCATGCTGGTGCGGGCGCAGGAGATGGCACGCTATGTGGAGCATGGCGCGCTCGATGCCGGGCTGACGGGCAACGACTGGGTTCTCGAGAACGAGACGGATGTGGAGTACGTCACCAGCCTGACCTACTCCAAGCAGAGCCGACAGAAGGTGAAGTGGGTGCTCGCCGTACCGGAGGACTCGCCGTTTCAGAAGCCGGAGGACCTGGCAGGCAAGATCATTGCAACCGAGCTGGTCGAGTTCACGAAGCGTTACTTTGCCGGAAAGAACATTCCCGTCACGGTGGAGTTTAGCTGGGGCGCGACAGAGGTAAAGCCGCCCACGCTGGCCGACGCGATCGTCGAGGTGACGGAGACTGGATCTTCGTTGCGGGCAAATCGGCTGCGAATTATCGAGACGCTGATGGAGAGCGAGACGCAGTTGATCGCGAACAAGAGCGCCTATAAGGATGCGTGGAAGCGGGAGAAGATCCAGAACATCTCGCTGATGCTCAATGCGGCGATTGCAGCGCAGGGTCGGGTGGGGCTGATGCTGAATGCGCGGAAGGCCAATCTGGATGCCGTGATCGGCGTGCTGCCAGCGCTGAACTCGCCGACAATCTCTCACCTCAGCGATGAAAATTGGGTAGCTCTGAATACCATCTTGGATGAGGCCGAGGTCCGCGAGGTGATTCCGAAGCTGAAGGCGGCTGGGGCTACGGGAATTGTGGAGTATCCGCTGAGCAAGGTTGTTCTCTAAGACAGCATTAGCCGTCGGCTCTTAGCTGGCGGCTAATGCTGGAAGCTGGTCAAGACATTTGGTCGGAGCGAGTGGAATGAAGCTGGTCAAGACATTTGGTCGGGGTGCAAAAACCGCGGCGGCGTTGATTGAGACGCTGGAGCAGCGCGGTGCCGTGAACACCGCCAAGGTGGAGCCCATCGTGCGGCGCATCCTCGAGGATGTTCGCAAGGGCGGGGATGCTGCGTTGATAAAGTACGCGGCGAAGTTTGATGGACTGGCGAAAGGTTCGTCACTGCTGGTCTCACAAGAGGAGATGCAGACCGCGTGGGAGGCTACCGCTCCAGCGCTGCAGGCAGCCATGATGGTGGCGCGAGGAAACATCCTCGCATTCGCCGAGGCGCAGTTACCGAAGGAGTGGACGATCTCTCCCGCAGATGGAGTGAAGACCGGGCAGATTGTTCGTCCTCTGGGTAGCGTCGGTTGCTATGTGCCTGGCGGGCGATACCCACTGCCTTCAACGCTCCTCATGACGGTGACTCCGGCGCAGGTGGCGGGAGTGCAGCGGATTGTCGTCTGCTCGCCGAAGCCGGCACGAGAGACGATGGCTGCGGCCTGGCTGGCTGGAGTGACTGAGTTTTATCGCGTGGGCGGGGCTCAGGCGATCGCCGCTATGGCTTACGGGACCGAGACGCTGGCGCGAGTCGACAAGATCGTCGGCCCCGGCAATCTATTTGTAACTGCCGCGAAGACAATTATCTCTTCGGAGTGCGGGATCGACATGCCTGCGGGGCCAACGGAGATCGTGGTCACAAGCGAAACAGGCAGCGCTGCTGGAATCGCAGCGGATCTGGTGGCGCAGGCTGAGCATGATCCTGAGGCGTTGGCAGTGCTGATTACGAGCAATGAGGCCTTGGCTGCGGCTGTATTGGCTGAAGTGAAGACTCAGGCCAAGGGCAATGCGATTGCGAAGCAGTCGCTGGCAGCGCAGGGATGCATCTTTGTAACCGCTACTGTTCCAGAGGCGCAAGAGCTTACGAATCGGCTGGCTCCGGAGCACCTGACGGTGGATGCAGCGGCGGATCTGAAGTGGATCCGCAACGCCGGGAGCGTCTTCGTGGGCGAGTATGCTCCTCAGTCGATGGGCGACTACGTCTCCGGGCCAAACCATGTGCTGCCTACCGGACGCGTGGGCAGAGTTCGTGGCGGTTTGAGCGTGGCGGACTTTGTAAAAGTGATCACGGTACAGGAGTACACGCGCAAGGGGCTGCGAAGGCTTGGTCCCCATGCCATTGCGCTGGCCGAGGCCGAAGGTCTGGTTGGTCATGCCGAGAGCGTGCGAGTGAGGATGAGGTAGACGCGATGAGTGCTGTTACGGAAGTAAAGACGGTGAAACCGCGCAAGGCCGTGCTGGAGATGCCGGAGTACCATCCACCGCTTGCTGGGCGCGATGCGTTGCGGCTGGACTTCAATGAGAACACACTTGCGCCTTCGCCGCGCGTAATGGATCGCCTGCGGCAGATCACCGCTGAGGGGCTGACGAAGTATCCGGAGCGCGAGCCGGTGGAACGAATCGTCGCTAAGCACTTCGGCCTGCAGACCGAACAGGTGCTGCTGACGAACGGCGTCGACGAGGCGATTCACCTGATGTGTTGCGCGTTTCTGGAGGAGGGCGACGAGGCAATGATCTGTACGCCGACCTTCTTCATGTATGACGTGAGCGTCCGCATGATGACGCGTGGGTTAGTGAAGGTGCAGACGGATGAGACGCTGGAGTTTCCGTACGAGCGGTTTCTGGCTGCGATTACGGATCGGACGAAGCTGATCATCGTGGCCTCCCCAAACAATCCTACGGGCGCGACGGTTAGCCGCGAACACCTGCTTGCGATCGCGAAGGCCGCTCCGCAGGCGGTGTTGATGGTGGATGAGGCGTACTTCCACTTCCATGGCGAATCGACCATGCAGGACATCGCTGCTGTGCCGAACCTGATCGTGGCGCGGACGTTCTCGAAGGCATACGGCCTGGCAAATCTGCGGATCGGGATGCTGGCGGGCAATGTGGAGCTGGTGAAGTATGTGCGGAAGGTCAGCTCGCCCTACAACGTGAATGGCGTGGCGTTGGATTGCCTTGCGGCTGCGGTTGCAGATGAGGCTTACCTCGCATGGTACGTCGAACAGGTACGGATGGGGCGCGACAGGATGATGAGTGGGTTGACGGAGCTGGGGGTTCCCTACTTTCCCAGCGCAGCGAACTTTGTGCTGATGAAGATCGGCCCGAAGCATAAGGAGCTTCTGGCAACGATGCGCAGGCACGGCGTCCTGCTGCGGGACCGCTCGACCGACCCGGGATGCGATGGGTTTGTCCGGATCACGATTGGAGTGGAGGAACACGTGACGCGCGGTTTGGCTGCGCTGAAGGCCTCGCTCGAAGAGATTGGATGGAAGAGCCCTCTGGTCAGCGAGTCAGCAGGTCCGCAAGTCAGTGGCGATGAAAGGAAGTTTGAATAATGGCAAAGAGCTTAACCGGTGTACGTACGGGAACGGTGAAACGCGATACGACGGAGACGCAGATCGCGTTGAAGCTCGTCGTCGATGGGCAAGGCGTCTACAAGGTTTCGACGGGAATACGCTTCTTCGATCACATGCTGGAACTATTTACACGGCACGGCGGCTTCGACCTGACGCTGAAGTGCACGGGCGATCTGGATGTCGATCAGCACCACACCGTCGAGGATGTCGGAATTGCTCTGGGCGAGGCCTTCAACAAGGCTCTCGGCGACAAAAAGGGCATCATGCGCGCCGGATACTTTGTAATGGCGATGGATGAGACGCTCGCCGTTGCCGCTGTCGACCTCAGCGGCCGCGTAGCCTACGTCGTCGACGACAAAGTTAAGGTTCGATTGGTTGGAGACTTCCAGAGTGAACTGCTGGCGGACTTCTTTGATGGCTTCGCCCGTGGAGCCAAGGCGAATGTGCATGTGAAGACGATGTATGGACGCTCGAACCACCACAAGATCGAAGCCATCTTCAAGGCATTTGCGCGAGCCCTGCGCGGAGCTTGCAGCCGTGACGAACGGATGCGGGAGATGCTGCCTTCGACAAAGGGCCTGCTGTGATCGCTGTCATTGACTACAAGGCGGGAAACCTGACCAGCGTGGTGAAGGCGCTGAAGTATCTTGGCGCTGAGACGCAGGTGACTCAGGACCCGGAGGTAGTGCGGACGGCAGCGAAGGTTGTTCTACCCGGAGTCGGGCACTTTCAGGCTACGCAGCTCCTGACCGACCTTGGCTTGACCGAAGCGGTGCGCGAGAGTGTTGCGAAGGGCACATGGTTCCTTGGCGTCTGCGTCGGGTTGCAATGGCTATTTGAAGGCTCGACCGAGGCTCCCGGAGTCGCAGGGCTGGGACACTTTGCCGGATTGTGCGAGCGCTTCCCTGCCGCATTCGAGGGAGCAGAACTGAAGTCTCCTCACGTTGGCTGGAATTCCTTAGAGCGCATCAAGACGGGCTCGAAGCTGCTGCGCGGCGTGGAGAACGGCGGGTTCGTCTACTACACGCACTCCTGGCGTGCTCCAGTGGTCAATGCAACTGCCGCAATGACAAACTACGGCGGAGCTTTTACAGGAGCGGTCGAGCGGGAAAATGTGATGGGAGTTCAGTTCCATCCTGAGAAGTCGAGCGCCGTGGGTTTACAGGTTCTGAAGAACTTCGTGGAGTTGTAGACATGCCCTTTATGTATGAGTTAAAGATCGCGGCTCGGGAGCCTTCGTATACGTTTGTGCAGCAGCTCGTTCCAGCGGGCTCGCTCGTTGGAACGGGGCAGGCAGTTTGTACCTTAACTGATGGAGCGATGGAGTTCCATGTGCCTGCGCCGAAGCAGGGGTTGCTCGTGGAGTGGTTCGTGGAGCATGGAGCCGTGGTCGAAGATATGGATTCAGTGGCTCGAATTGTCTGCGAGGGTACAGAGGTTGCGGTGCCTGCGGCTGTACCGGTGAGGCTGGGATAGATGCTGACGAAACGAATTATCGCTTGCCTGGATGTACGCGGCGGCCGCGTGGTAAAGGGCGTTCAGTTTGTGGACATCGTCGATGCCGGCGACCCTGCCGAGCTGGCGCATCGCCACGCAGCAGCGGGGGCCGATGAGATCGTGCTGCTCGACATCACCGCCACGCACGAAGGCCGTGGGACGCTGCTCGATACGGTAAAGCGTACGGCCGCAACACTGTTCGTTCCATTCACCGTTGGCGGCGGCATTCGCAGCGCAGAGGACGCGACAGCGGTCTTCGACGCGGGCGCCGACAAAGTCAGCATCAACTCCAGCGCAATCGCACGCCCTGAGTTGATCGGAGAGATTGGCGGAAGCTTCGGCGCACAAGCAGTCATCGTAGCGATCGATGCACGCCGCGCCTCCGGAGTAGCCGACCCCGTAGGCGAAGCCGAGGTCTACGTAAGCGGCGGTCGCAAGCCAACCGGGCGCAAGGTTGTCGAGTGGGCTCGCGAGGCCGAGCAGCGAGGCGCAGGCGAGATCCTGCTGACCTCGATGGACGCGGACGGCATGAGGAACGGATTCGACTGTGAGCTGACCGCGAGAGTGAGCGCAGCCGTGCAGATTCCCGTGATTGCTTCAGGCGGAGCCGGCTCAGCCGCTCACTTCGCCGTGGTATTCGGACGCGGAAGAGCGGATGCCGCCTTGGCCGCCAGCATCTTTCACTTCGGAGTGACAGACTCCCGAGAGTTGAAGGCGGAGCTGCGGCGGGCCGGAATCAGCGTACGACTGCCCTGCTAAGAACATCCCCGAGAGATTTACCAGGAAGCCTAAATATTTAGCCAGAGGAAGAGAAAACGATGTTGATACCTTCGATCGATTTGATGGGCGGACGGATTGTGCAGCTGGTGCAGGGCGAGAAGCTGAAGCTGGCCTTTGACGACTTTGACTATTGGATTCAGCGCTTCTCCAAATACCCCGTAGTCCAGCTAATCGATCTGGATGCGGCCATGCGCCAGGGCAACAATCGCACGCTGATCGAGATGATCTGCAAGCGGCTGCCCTGCCAGGTGGGCGGTGGCCTGAAGACCGCCGAAGACGGTCAGGCGCTACTCGATGCCGGCGCGAAGCGAATCATCTACGGCTCCTCGCTCTTCGGCGCTGCCGGAGTCAATAAGGAGTTTGCGGCGAGCCTGAAGAAGGAGCTCGGCGAGGAAGTCCTCGTCTTCAGCGTGGATACAAAGGGCGGCAAGGTAGCGGTGAAGGGATGGAAGGACTCAGTCGATCTCACACCGGAAGAGGCCGTGACCTGGCTGGAGGACTACTGCGCCGCATTCCTCTACACCCACGTGGATACGGAGGGCACGATGCAGGGCTTTCCGCTGGATGTGGCGGCAGTACTGCGCTCAACGACGGCGAAGCAGTTGATCGTCGCCGGAGGCATCAAAGAGCGCGCCGAGGTAGACGCTCTCGACGCGATGGGAGTAGATGCCGTGGCAGGCATGGCCGTCTATTCGGGGGCGATGGAAGCCTAAAGCAGCGAGCCAGCCTCTAGTCGTTGCCAGAGTTGCCGGCGATGGCATAGTAGCCCTTGCGTGCCTGCACCTTCTGTCCTTGCTGGCAGGTGAGGTTCAGCGTACGAAAGCTTCCATCGGCCTTCAGATTCGTAGGGGTGTAGCTGGCGAGGTATTGGGTGCGCAACTCATCCTGAATCTGGTTGAAGGCTTCTTCGAGCTTTTGGCCGTTGTTGCCTACGTTGATGACGCGGCCACCCGTCTCTTTCGTAAGACGGTCCATGTCACCGGCACCGGTATAGCCCATGTTAAAGCCGCCGTAGAAGCCCCGGTCGGCCACAAGGATAACGTAGACGATGGCATTGGCCTTCTGCGCAGCCTCTATGGCGGTCTTGATAGTCTCCTGGCTGCCCTGGTCGCTGCCGTCGGTGAGCAGGACGAGGATCTTGCGACCGGCCTCCTGGTGCAGTTTGTCGTGGGCGGCGAGGTAGACCGCATCGTAGAGCAGCGTACCGCGGGCGGCGCCGTTGCCTGTGACCGAGCCGGTACCGGCGCCGGTGTTGATGCTGGCCTTATCAAGGGCGCGCTTCAACTCGCGGGGGCTATTGGTGTAGTCGGCAAGCAGGTCAACGTTTATATCGAAAGAGATGAGGAAGGCCTCGTCCTTAGGGGTGAGGACGTCCTTCAGGAACTGGCTACCCGCCTGCTGTTCGAGCGGCAGGACGTTCTGCATGCTGCCGCTGGTGTCGAGCAGAATGCCGATGGTCAAGGGCAGATTCTTCTCCTGGGTAAAGTTCTTCGTCTTCTGCAGGGATTTGTCTTCGTAGATGCTGCAGTCGTCTTTGTGGAGGTTGGTGATGTAGCCGCTCTTGTCCCGGACGGAGAAGTAGACGTTGACCAGGTTGACGTTGACCTTCAGAGTCTGCACGTCTTCGCCCTCGGTAGGCTGGGGAGCGGCAGAGCTGGCAGGGGGCGGGCCCCCGGGAGAGGGCGCTTCCTGCGCATGAAGAGTGGGCAAGAGACCGAAACACAAGGCAGCGGCAGCGAGGACGAAGGAGCGCATAATTCATTAGACGACGCAGGCAGGCGCTGAGTCAGCGGAAAAATGCGGGAATTGCAGGGAGGGCATAGGGCCAACGTCCCGGCCAGCGAACTCGTCTAAAGGATATGAGTGGTGTACGATGACGGCGCAAGGGACGCACTGATAGTCTGGTACTTGGCACAGCTGGGCTGGAACCGGCTTGCCGGAAGAATATGGGGGTTGTTGCGTGGTAAGGAATAGCGTATTGGCGGGGGCTTTGGTCTGCATGATGGTGGCGCAGCCGGCGCAGCAGACGGCGGCACAGGATACAGCGCAGCAGGCGATTCCCGATGCTCCAAAGCCACAGGGACTGCCCATGTCGGGCGCCCGGCCGGGTATGGGAACCACGCGTGACTACAATGGAGACACCCCGGCAGGCCAGGACCAGGCTCCCGCAACCAGTCTGCCGCAGTCTCCCACGGCCCCGAAGGCAGACGACGGTCCACCGCCGGAGCTCCCCGAGGCCGGGCAGGGCGCTCAAGCCTTCACGCTCCGTGTGCAGACGAACTTCGTCGAAGTCCCCTTTACCGTCAAGGATAAAAAAGGCCAGTTGGTTCCGGGACTCACCTGGCGCGACATTCGCCTCTACGAGAACGGCCTGCGACAGTCGATGAGCATCTTCACGGTCGATCCCTTCCCCCTGTCGGTCGCGCTGGTGATCGACCAGAGCCTGACCTACGACAACATGACCAAGGTGAACAACGCCCTTGGCGCGATGCAAGGCGCATTCACACCTTACGATGAGGTCGCGGTTTTTACGTACAACAACGGCCCGCGACTCCGGACTGACTTCACAGCGGGACAGAGTGCGCGTCTCAACTTTGTGCTGGAACAGTCAAAAGCCTCCGGACGGGAGCCGCTACAGGTCCTTGGCGGTCCTCTGGCGGCAACCACCAACATCAACGGGCAGAACTTCGACCCCAACACTGCGCCCATCCGCAACAAACAAGCTCTTGAGCTGAATCCTCCCAAAGAGGTCCACACCCTCAACGACGCCATTCTCGCGGCTGCCATTGCTACGTCGAAGGCAGGCAAGGGCCGGAGGCGTGTGGTCTACGTCATCAGCGACGGCAAGGAGTACGGAAGCACGGCCAAGACCAAAGATGTCATCAAATACCTTCAGGCCAACAAAATCGCCGTCTACGCCACCCTGGTGGGGGACTCTTCCCTTCCAGGCGTCGGCTTTCTCGATCGCATCCACCTGCCGCTGACTATGCGGGACAACATCCTGACGACCTACACAGATGCCACCGGTGGACAGTTTGACGCGGAGTTCCGCCAGAAGGGTATTGAGTCCAGCTTCGCCAACATCGCCAAAGAGGTCCGGACACAGTACACGGTCGGCTACTACACGCATCAGCCATTCATCGATGGCAAGTACCGCTCGCTCGACGTGAGGGTCATGCGGCCGAACTTGCAGGTGATTGCGAAGAAGGGCTACTACCCGACGGCGAGCGATGTGCACCCCTCGGTCAGGCCGGCACAGTAACAGACCCGTCAGGTCGGCGCAGCAGACGATTGCTGCGCCCCTCGACAATCTCGACAATCCCGACAATCTCGACAACCCCGATCGGATTTGAATGAATATGCTGCTGCATGGGAATGCGCTGCTGGCGCTGGCCTCGGCAGTTTTGTGGGGCGGTGGAGACTTCGCCGGCGGCATGGGTGTCAAGCACGCGGGCGGTACCATGGGTGCCGCGCTGCGCGTCGTTCTGCTCAGCCATGCAGCCAGCTTCAGCGTGCTGCTGGCGGTCGTGTGGTGGCACGGAGATGCCTTTCCGCACGGCGCTCCGCTCGCCTGGGGGCTGACGGCTGGGGTCATGGGCGGTCTGTCGCTCACCTGCTTCTATGTGGCTCTGTCACGTGGTGCCATGGGCGCCTCGGCAGCGATCAGTGGCCTGCTGGCCGCAGCGATTCCGGCGGTGGTCTCCGTTGCCACGGAGGGCTCGCCAGGGCTGCTGCGCGTCGCCGGGTTCGTCATCGCGGGGGCGGCGATCTGGCTCATCGCCGCAGGGCCTAATCCCGAGGCGGTGAAGGCATCTGCCGGAACCGTTTGGCTCTCGGTGATCGCGGGCGCAGGCTTTGGCATCTACTTCGTCGCACTGAAGGGCGCGGGCGCGGCAGGCGTATTCTGGCCCATGGCGACCGCGAGGATGGGCAGCCTCGCCCTGT
>Ga0193716_1000207_pt1 | contig 35954 bp, 37 predicted proteins | sample U2c1metaG_FD_145901 | JGI IMG/M metagenome (GOLD analysis project Ga0193716, IMG submission 145901) | Soil microbial communities from a riparian zone of the East river system, Colorado, United States - U2c1 | ecosystem: Environmental > Terrestrial > Soil > Riparian zone | place: USA: East River...
GACTAAAGCTGACAAAGAGGTGCTTATCATGGCTCACATCTTGGAAATGCGACGTCAGTAGCTTGGCAAAGGCATTGCCGTCCCTGACCCCATCGTATTCACCGCGCTTTGCATGGGCGCGCACCGCCATCCCCATCTTCTTCGCGACCTCGGGGAAGACGTAGAACTCATCGAGCATCGCAATAGAGCCATCGATGACACGCTTGCGGGTTGCCGCGTCAATGTCGAAGCCAATGACGGCGGCTCCTGCGAAAATGCCCCTGACTTCCGAACTCGTCACTTGCGGCGGATCGGAATCGCTCACTTGAAACTTAGCCAACGCTCGGCCTTCGCTGTTTCGCTCCTTCAACAGGGACACGATGTGCCTGGGTTCGCTTTTTTCTATGGAGAGGAGTTCAAATCCTCCCACGCGATCTCGGAAACCCATGAAGTCATCCGCATGCCTCTCAGGTTCATAACTTTTGAAGTAGTCTTCGAGCCGCGCGCGGTCGCCGCTGTTAAAGGCCTCCAGCCACGCACTCATGATCCTTCCCGCAGGTGTGTCCGGAATGCTTACGTCAGCGGACGCCGATCTTAAGCCGATGAGAACAACGCCGCACACGATTGCCACGCGAGCAACCGCGCGCCTAGTACGGATCGCCGGCGGCGTATGCACATCAGTAGTCATCCCCCTGACTCCCCGTTAAAAAGTGCTGAATGAGTCTACGCTGAATTGACCCTGCGGGCCGGCAACGGTTCCATTCGCCGCCCTCGCTCCAAGGCATGATCGCCTGAATTGACCATCTCTAAACGGCGATTTCTGGGGAAAGGTCTAAATGCTCATCTTGACCTTGAACAATCGGGCTTGCCGACGGGAAATCTCCACTTCCGGGCCATCGCGAAGTTGCGCATGCAAGCGCCCATTCACGCCGAGCTCCACATTCTCGATAAAATCCAGATTAATGATCTGTTGACGATTGGCCCTAAAGAAACGATTTGGGTCGAGCCGCCGCTCGAGGGCCGCGAGCGCACGTCCCAGCATGGGCTTCTCCTTGCCCCACGACAGGCGAATGTAATTGCCCTCCGAAGTCAGCAGGCGTACCTCGCGCAGCGGCACAAACCAACACCGATCGCCGTCACGGACAAAGATCTGCTCCAGCACCGCGCCGGGCTGTGGCATGCGCGCGGTCTGCGCGCTCTTGGCCCGGCCCAGCGCCTCGGCCAGGCGCTTAGGATCGATGGGCTTGAGCAAATAATCGAGCGCATCCACCTCGAACGCCCGCACCGCATGTTCATCGTACGCAGTGGTAAAGATAACCTGAGGCAGGTCCTCGAGGCGGCTCAGTAAATCGAAGCCCGTGCCTCCCGGCATCTGAATATCCAGAAAGAGCAGCTCCGGTGCGAGCGATCCAATCATTTCTTCTGCTTGATCCACGTTCCCGCCCTCGCCCACTATCTCCACCCAAGCGAATTCGTTCAGCAGTCGCCGTAATTCACGGCGCGCCGGTGGCTCATCATCAACAATCAATGCCCTCATGCTTGCAGCGGAACGCGCAATCGCGCCGTGGCGACGGTCGGCTGCGACAGATCCAGATCCAGACTCGCACGCTCACCGAACAGCAGCCTCAATCGGTCACGCGCATTGCGTAAGCCGACGCCTTCGTGCGTCACTCGTATGGGTGCAGACGGCCGCGGATTCTCCACCTCCAAATTGAGCATGTCATGCTGTACGGTGGCGGAGATGCGCAGCTGGCCGCCTCCGGGCAATTCGGCGATCCCATGCTTGATCGCATTCTCAACCAGAGTCTGCAGCAGCATCACCGGAATTCGCACTCCTGCCGCATCCGCAGGAACCTGTTTGTCGATGCGCAGCCTGTCCTCGAATCGCATGGACTCGAGATCCAGGTAATCCGCGACGATGTCCATTTCCTGTGACAACGTGACCAGCTCATCTTGTCGCGAGCTCAAGGTATAACGCAGCGTGTTGGCGAGATGCGTCACGGCGTTTTGCGCGCGCGCCGGATTGTCAGCGATGAGTGAGCGCACGGTGTTGAGCGCATTGAAAAGAAAATGCGGATTGAGCTGAGTTTTCAGCAGCTGCAGTTCAGCCAAATGCAGTGCCCGCGCCATTTCCGATTGTATCAATTGCGCCGAGCGGTGTTCCCGGACGGCGATCGCAGTAAAGTAAATCATCAGCCAGATTAGGAACACAAAAGACCAATTGACAATCTCCAAGGCAATCGCGACCGGCAGCGCCAACTGGAAACGCATCGCCGAACTCATCCCCTCGAGGAACTCATTCGGATCCTGCAACAACGCCACATCGGTGAATTGCGTCAGGATGCCGAGGGGAATGCCGCATACGAATGAGGCGGCGATGACCGGCCAAATCAGCTTGCGAATAGGCAGCGCGCGCCATTGATGGCGCCGCACGAAGCCCCGCAGCAAGTGGGAAAGCCCAAATCCGAGAGCATCGACGCACAGCAACTGCAGCCCGAAGTGCGCCCAGGGAAGGTTCATTACCGAGACGCCGCCAACGAAGCGCGACAGGCTGTAGACCCCCCAACCAGTCAGCTGAAAGATCCAATAGGCCAGTTGTGATTGCGGTGGCGAGAGCGGTCGTTCAGCGTCGTTCATGTGGGAGACAAATTATACGGCGTTCGGAACGAGACAGCCGAACCGTGGCGAACGGTCGAAATGCAGCCGGGAACGGTCGAATTCCGGCGACTATGCAGGGTTGGTCATTGCCGCGACCAGCGATGCCAGGACTCTCGCGGCCTTGCTTCGGAATAGATGCTCGTCACCATGGGTGCGCCGAGCTGTTTCACTGTTCGCGCAATGGCTTCACTGCAGCATTCATCAAAGGTGTCGTCCAATCTTCCAGTATAGGAACTAAAAGTACGATGGCCGCCGCATGCCTTCTTGGCCGCTTGTTCTATTCGCTCAAGCATGATCTTTGCATCTTGCTCAACGTTGAGATTGAGATCACCGTAATAAACGGCGCTGCTACCTGTAATTTTCGCGGGGTGTCCTGATGTGTCGGCGTGAGCGCCAAAGCTTAGCGTGGCGAGAATCACCGCTGCTGTGAATGTTGGCATTGAAATGTGCATGGTTGTGACTCCTGTCGATCCTTTAAAGCGGGATCGTGTGTGCGGATTACACATCCATCTCAGTGAGTGCTGAGGAATTAATGCCGAATGGTCAGCTTTGGGTTGTGAACGGTCGTATTCTTCGTCGGGTATCCGATTTTTCGACCGAGCAGGCGATAACTGAATGTCGGCAGCCCTGTGACAAGAACCGAAGAAAAAGATTCCCAGAGTATCTGTCAATTCAGAATTAACATCAGGCCCACAGATCTTTTGCATGTAAATTGAATCAACAGGCGTTGGTAGTGTTCTCGCAAACGAATAGACTGAAGACCGGCGCCGCGGGGGCGCGAGACGGTTCTCGTATTCGGTAGTCCCCCTGCCTCTCGACGACTGTTTCGCCCCCGTGGATGCCACCCGCCGCCAATACCATCGCCCACTCCCAGGCGTTATCGCCTGAAACCGCCAACCAATGCCCAGAGTTGTCTCGGTTGTGTTCATCTGTTGATTCGAGGCGCTGACAAGTCGATCGAGGTAGCGATAGCGAGCTAGTGCATCTACATATAGATTGCCGGTGGCCCAGGCGTAACCGGCACCGGCGAGTAGTTGTCGCTGACCCGGATACGCCCTGGAGGTGATGGTTGCCTGAGAGTTCCCCCTCGCCATCTTTGGTTTGGTAAATGCTGTTGTATGGTTGTAGGCTGATGGTGTGAAGGATATTTTCGCACTCAGGCTCTACACGCGCGTTGCGCGACTGGGTAATTTCTCGGCTGCGGCGCGCGAATGCGGGTTGTCGCAATCGCAAGCTTCCAGGATCGTCGCCGACCTTGAGGCGGATCTAGGTACTCGACTGCTTTCACGCAGCACTCGCGCGGTTGTACCCACCGAGGCGGGCGCCGAGTTTCTTGCTCGCATCGAGTCGATCCTCGGGGCACTGGATGAGGCGGAGCACAGTGTTCGCGGGGGCGGCGACCTGCGCGGATTGTTGCGGATGAGCACGCCCACGAGCTTTGGAATCCGCACGGTGATCCCGCGTCTTGCTGCATTCGCCGCAAAACACCCGGATCTCCACATTCACTTTTTGCTCGAGGATCGACAGCAGGACCTGGTACGCGACGCAGTCGACGTGGCCATCCGGCTTGGCCGGTTGATAGATTCGAGTGCCACGGCGAAACTGATCGCGAGCATTCCTCGCGTGATAGTGGCGGCACCGCAGTATCTCGAACGCGTTGGCTCACCAGCGACGCCGATGGATCTGTTGAAGCATAGGATTGTCGCCGGGTCGGCGGCGGCGGTGCCGAGTGCGTGGGCATTTGAGCGCGGCTCAGAGCAGGTGACCGTCGATCTACAGTCCCATTTTTCAACGAATGAGAATGAAGGCGCCGTGGCCGCGGCGGCGGCAGGTCTCGGTATCACATCAACGAGCGAATGGGCGTGTCGGTACGAGCTTGAAAGCGGCTCATTGGTTAGATTGCTCACGGACTGGAAAACTGTGGATATTCCGGTGCATGCCTACTTTCCAATGGGAGCAGCCACACGAGCCGCGGCGCGAGCGCTGGTGGATCACTTGGCTGCGCAGTTTCAGCTGGACGCCATTCATGTGCCGCACGCATAGAAGCTAGCGGAAAAGACAGGCTACCGGAACAGGCTGGGAATGCCGATTATCCCTTCATGTTAGTGGAGGTTCGGCAGATGACCCGTTCGGTACGCATCCATGAATTCGGCGGTTTTCTTCTGAGGACACGACCATGAGACTCAAAAGCAACACCATATTCATCACCGGTGGGGGCTCCGGCATCGGCCGAGGGCTTGCCGAAGCTTTCCACAAGCTCGGAAACAAGGTGATCATCGCTGGCCGCCGCCGCGGGCATCTCGACGCAGTGGTCGCCGCCAATCCGGGGATGGCGGCGCTCGAGCTCGACATCGCAGATCCTGCCAGCATCAATCGCACGGCGAAGAAACTGATTAAGGAGCACCCCGATGTGAACGTGCTCATCAACAACGCCGGCATCATGCAGCCCGACCGGGCTGCAGGAAAGATGGATGACGCGCTGTTGCTGGCCACGATCGACACCAACCTGATCGGCCCGATCCGTATGACCTCAGCGCTGATCGAGCATCTGAAGGCCAAAGACAGCGCGGTTGTCGCTTATACGAGCTCGGTACTTGGGTTCGTGCCGTTGGCGCTCACTGCAGTCTATTCTTCGACCAAGGCGGCGCTGCATTCCTATGCGCTATCGCAGCGATTCATGCTACGCGACACCAAAGTCCGCGTGCTGGAAATCGTACCACCCTGGGTGCGTACGGAATTGATGAACAGTGAGGAGGCCGAGCAGGCAATGCCGCTCAACCAGTTTATCGCTGAGGCGATCGGGGTGCTCGGGACCGATGCTAATGAGATCGTCGTTGCAGCAGCTAAGACACTGCGAGACAACGCGGGCCCCACCGAGCATGGTTTCGTCGATGCTTTCAATGCGCAGATGCTGTCGCTCTTTCGCGAGCCTCAAGCCGTGGCTGGCATTGGGCAAATGGCCACGTCCATAGAACCAGAGATCCAAAGCGGAGTATGAATCATGACGCAAACAGTCGAAGAGCGGAACAAAGCGTTGGTGCTGAAGGCGTTCGACACACTTTTCAATAGGCGGGACTACAAGGCCGCTGAGCGGTTCTGGTCCGCGAACTACCTGCAGCACAGCGCCCACATCCCGCCGGGACGCGAGGGATTGTTCGGCCTGATCAGGGGTGCGCCGGCGACATTAAGATATGAACCCGGCGTGATTCTCGCGGACAAGGATTTCGTCATTGTGCACGGTCGATTTTCGGGAAATGGACGCCCGCGCAACTGGATCGCCGCCGATGTCGTGCGCATTGCAGATGGCGTACTCGTGGAGCATTGGGATGTCTTGCAGGACGAAGCCACCCGGGAGGAATCCCAAAGCGGCATGCCCATGTTTGGCGGCGAGTTCCCGAACACCAACGAAACTAGCTGAGACCGCCTTCTCAGTCTTCGACGCGGACTTCGATGGCGTCGACGCGGTCCGGGTAAAACGCGAGGTATTCCTGGATTGTGGATACGGAGGCATAAGGAGCCTCGTAGGTCCAGACCGCGTTGACCGAGCGTTCCCCACCAGAGGGAATGCTGTAATAGGCGCATTCGCCTTTGTAGGGACAATACGTCTGGTGCGATGTCCGTTGCAGCTGCCTCTGGTCGACGTCCTTGCGCGGGATGTATTGCACGGCCGGATAGGCTGCTTCCTGCAAAGTTAACGCCTCGCGGGTATCGGCGACGGGCTTACCGTTCACGACGACCGTGACCCGGCCTTTCGTCGGCGTGATGGTGATCGGATGATCGGGTCCCGGAATCTTGATTGGCTTGCTGTTCATCTGTATCGACTCCTGAAAATATTTGCAGAAAGGCGTCAGATCGCCGATCTTGAAGTTCCCTGAGAAAATCAACCGGGGCCTGCTTGTGCTTGCTCATGACGGGATCTCATTTAGAGCTGTCGATTTGAGGTTCATGGCCGTTAGTACCCAGAAGGCCATCGCAAGTTCTCACCCTAGGCGAAACAGGGCAACCTGCGGCGCGGGAGGCCGGTAAAGCTTAAAATTCGGCGGCGCCAATGATTGCATCCTTAGGTATAAAGCTTCGGCCACTTCAGGCCAAGACAGTTGAAAACAACGTTTTCTTGAAGTTTTCTGCAAAGGCCAAATCGCGCTCAACCTTGGAAACCAGCCAGGCACCTTGTAGTCCCGTGACGATAAAAGTGGCCATTTCGCCGGCTTTAAAAGTCTTGGGAAGCTCGCCGTCTTTCACGGCAGCCTTTAAGCACTCAGTCACGGCCTCCCGCACTTCGGTATAGATTGCCGACACCCGCTTGCGAATGATTTCACTGTGATCGGACGCTTCTGCCGCGAAATTGCCAACCAAACAGCCATTCTTGAGACCGTGGTTTCTAATGGCGGCGATACTCGCATCGATATAGGCTCGTAACCGTTTCAGGGGCGAAAGAGCCTCATTGCGTAATGTATCGGCAATCACGACGCGGTTATTTGCGAAGTAGAGATCCAGAATTTCCAGGGAAAACGCCTCTTTGGAGGCAAAGTGATTGGTGAAAGAGCCCTGCGGCACGCCAGCCGCCTCAACGATGTCACGCACGCTGGCACCCACGTAGCCACGCTCCAGCACGACCTTGAGGCCGTTAGCCAATATTTTATCTTTATTAGAAATTTTACTCATGCAGCGATAATACGTCCGTACATAGTACGTGTCAAGCCAGCTCAGGTTGGAAGTGTTTATGTCGTTCGAGCTAAATCCACGGGTTAAAGCGACTTCTGCCCGCACGCTTCAACCTCTGAGACCAGGCGACGATCGCAGCGCTCATAACTCGCCGCGATCGCCGCCTGCCTTAAGCCGAAGCGACGGCGCGCGCGCCTGCTGTGAACTCCGGGTAGTCGATATACCCACGGGCATCAAACGTATAAAAGGTGTTGCGATCGTAATCGCTCAGCGGCAATCGCCCCTTTATCCGAGTCGGCAGATCAGGGTTTGATACAAAATAGCGCCCGAATGCCACTAAGTCGGCGTCGCCTTTCGTCACGACTGCCTCAGCAGTGTCCGGCTCGAAGCCTCCTGCTGCAACGATCTTGCCCGTAAAAATAGTACGCAAGTATTCCGCTGCGATAGGTCCTTGGCCTTCCGCAACAACCACGTTCCCCTTCACGCGGGGCTCGATGATGTGAAGGTACGCCAGTCCGAAACGGTTTAACTGCTTAGCGACATGCGTAAACAGGGATTTCGGGTCGCTATCGGACATCCCGTTCCATTTACCATCGGGTCCGATGCGCACGCCTACGCGACCCACACCCCACACGGAAGTCATGGCATCGACCACCTCGAGGAGCAGTCTGGCGCGATTTTCGATGCTTCCGCCATATGCGTCCGTGCGTTTGTTGCAACCGTTTTGAAGGAATTGATCGATCAAATAGCCGTTGGCCGCATGTAGTTCCACTCCATCGAATCCTGCCTGCTTCGCTCGTGCTGCCGCCTTGCGATAGTCGTCCACAATCCCGGCGATCTCGGAAGTCTCAAGTGCGCGATGCGGAGAGGGCTGAACCCAGCCCCCTGGGGTTGACGTCAACTTGTCAGGGTCATTCCAGTAGTCTGGGTTGACCGATGCGGAAACCGGCTGGGGTCCGCCCGTGACCGATACGTGCGATGCCCGCCCTGTATGCCATAGCTGCGCAAACGTGAAGCCCTTTTTTGCGTGAACCGCAGCCGTTATTTTCTTCCAGCCATCCACTTGCTTGTCGGAATAAAGGCCCGGCGCTCCGAACCAACCGCGAGCACCGGTGGAAATGGTGGTTGCCTCTCCAATGATCAGGCCACCCGAGGAGGCGCGCTGGGTGTAGTACTCAACCATGAGATCGTTCGGCACATCGTCTGGCAGATCAGCGCGTGAGCGGGTAAGCGGCGCCATGACAACGCGGTGCGTCAGTTTTAGATTTCCAATCGAGATAGGTGTAAAGAGCTGGGACACAATTTCCTCTAAAAAAATAAGTGAGAAGCGACTCGAAGCGCGCCTGAACGATCGAAACCGGACCAAATGGGTGCGCACTCCACCGGATGCCTGAGTACAAATCGTATTGTACTTTTCTGAGGCAGTCAATACGCACGTACAGATTTCACTTGACGTCATCAAGACGTACGTCCATATGGTTCACGATGATGCTCGGCAATCCCTACTGGATCTCGCCGTGCAAGTGAACGTTGCCTGAAACGAACGCCGTCCGATTTTCGGCGGCTTGACCTAGGAGATTGTGGAATGAGCACTCAAGTTGTTTTGATTACCGGTGGACTCACCGGCATCGGGCGCGCCGCCGCCCTAGCCTTTGCCAAGAAGGGAGCGAAAGTGGTCGTCGCAGGTCGTCGTGACGAGGCCGGCAACGCGCTCGTGAAAGAACTCCGCTCTTTGGGATCGGAAGCTGAGTTCATCAACGCCGATGTGCGCAAGGAGGAGGATGTCCGCAAAGCGGTCGACAAGACCATCACTCGGTTTGGGCGTCTCGATGTCGCCGTGAACAATGCCGCCACCGAAGGCCAGGTCGGGCCAATTACCGAGCAAACTGCGGAAAGCTACGCTGCGACGTTCGACACGAATGTTCTTGGCGTGCTTCTGTGTATGAAGCACGAAGTGCGCGTCATGCAAAAACAGGGCAGCGGTAACATTGTCAATATCTCCTCGACCTACGGGCATGAGGGTGCGGCATTTGCCTCCGTCTATGCGGCCAGCAAGCACGCCGTCGAGGGCATCACCAAGTCGGTGGCGCTCGAGACGGTCAAGTCCGGCATCCGCGTGAACGCGGTGGCGCCCGGCCCGGTGGACACCGGCATGTTGACCCGCTTTACTCACACGCCGGAGAGCAAAGCGACTCTGGTGACAAAGGTTCCGATGGCTCGCCTCGGGATGTCGGAAGAGCAGGCAAACGCGATTGTCTTCATCGCCTCCGACGAAGCTTCATTCATCACCGGCCATATCCTCAACGTCGATGGCGGTATGACCATTAACTGATCCTCTTCGGGCGCGGGAACTTGCTCCGCGCCCTGCTTCGCGCTCCATCAACCCGTGCCTCCTCTCCGCCGACCTCGCCAACAATCTGTCGGACCGCCCGCAGGATTTGATTCGATAGCTTGGGGTCCGCCTTAGCGACCGCGCGCGAAACGGCGACGCCACCGATCATCGCGGCCGTCATCGCCAGAGCACGCTGACGATCATCCGCCTTGACAGGAGACGCGCCGAGACTGCGTTCAAATAGAGCGACCAGTTGCTCATATCCTTCCGCGAAGCGCTCGCAGACCATCTTGTCCTGCCGTGCGATTTCACTGGCGGAAGCCGACATCGGGCAGCCCGCTGCCAAGTTGTCGCGGTGGTCGAAGGACAAGTAGTCGTCAAGGCAATCAGTCAGGCTGGCGGGTCGACCAGCCCGGTCCGCCGTCATTTTCTCCAGGCCTTGCTTGAGGGCGGACGCGAAGGCTTCCGCGGCCAGCGCCTCCTTGGACGGAAACTGGGCGTAGAGCGCGCCATGCGTTAATCCAGCCTTCTTGCTGATCTCCGCGACGCCGACACCGTCGATGCCGCGCTCTCGGAACAGGCGCCCCGCCGCCTGCACCAGCGCTGCGCGATTCTCAGTGACCTTTTCCTTTGTGACTTTCAATGGACGCCTCTCGGGTCGACTTGACAGCAAAGATTGCGGTCACCATTATAACGGAATACCATCATTGCGGTCGCCATGATTACGCCCTATCTTAGGAGTAGGCACTTGCACAGAGGAAATTCGAAGCGCTTGTCAGCGGGCCTTCTAGCTGTGCTGGCCAGTTCTCATGCCCTACCGGACGCGAAAAGCCGCCTTTCGGGTGAGAATTGGCATGACCTCTAGAATCCAACGCTTCGCGCGCCATTCGTTGACGTTCTTGCTGTTGTCGAGCTTTGCAGTATTGGATCTGGCGCAAGCGTCTCCAGCGAAAGGACCGCAGATATTTACAACTACGGTAGTTACTCCCGCCGGCGATCAGTTCTGGACCAACTCCGTCATCATTGAGGGTACCCACGAGGTAATGTTGGTTGATGCACAGTTAACAAAGACCAATGCCGAAAAGGTGTTGCAAGCAATTAAGGCGACCAACAGACCGCTATCAATCATCTACATTACTCATGAGCACGCCGACCATGTCCTTGGTCTGGAAGTGTTTAAAGGAGCTTATCCGGGCGTGCGAATTCTGGCGAATACCAACGTAGCGGACCGAATCAACAAAGTCTATCAAGAGAAAATCGACAAATGGAAAGTCACATTAGGCTCGGACGCAACTTCCCACGTGGTTGCCATCAGCAAGTACGACGAAGACTTCATTAGATTTGAGCATTCCAACATCGAGATCCTTAAGAATCTCCAAGGAGATACCGATGCAAACACCATGCTTTGGCTTCCTGGGCAGAAAACCCTAATCGCTGGCGATGTTCTCTTCAATGGCATGCACGTCTACACTGCAGAGACCGACATGAAGGCAAGAAAACGCTGGCTAAACTCGCTGCAGAGAATCAGAGACTTGAAACCTGCTGCGGTCATTCCCGGACATAGCAAGGTTGGAGCCCAAATTGGCGCGACTTCGGCTGTCGACTTCACTGAAAAATACTTGTTGATCTTTGATGAAGAAATCAAGAAAGCCAAGACGCCTGATGATCTCGTCAAGGCGATGAGGGAACAATTTCCGTCCGCTGATTTGTTGTTAGCCATCGAAAGGGGTGCAAAGGCCAATGTTAGGAACTGACACTCGGGACCACCGATAAGACGCACCATCGCTGCGCATGGACACACGCACACTTTTTGAAATTGAGTCACTTACGGAGCGGAAGTCATGAGTAAGTTGCAGGGCAAAGTGGCCGTTATTACCGGCGGCACCACGGGAATCGGGTTGGCGGCGGCACATCTTTTCGTCAAGGAAGGCGCACACGTCTTCATCACGGGGCGACGTCAAAAGGAACTTGACCAGGCAGTGAGTGCTATCGGCAATAACGTCACCGGTGTTCAAGGCGACGTCGCCAAGCTATCTGATCTCGACCGTCTCTACGATACTGTCAAGGCCACGGGCCGACGAATCGACATTGTCTTCGCCAATGCCGGCTTCGGTGAGTTCCTTGCATTAGGAAAAATCACCGAGGAGCACTTCGACAAGCTCTTCGACACAAATGTAAAGGGAACACTTTTCACGGTTCAGAAAGCCCTTCCGCTATTGAACGATGGCGCTTCGATCATTCTTACCGGTTCGGTTGCGAGCATCAAAGGTACTCCCGCCTTCTGGGTTTACGGAGCAACCAAGGCAGCGATCCGTAATTTCGTGCGAGCTTGGACGGTGGAGTTGAAGGACCGCCGAATTCGATCAAACGTTCTTAGCCCCGGCCCGACCGATACTCCGATATTGACCGGACAGCCTGCGGACGCCATTGCACGGATCGTGTCCACCATACCAATGGGGCGCATAGGAACATCCGACGAAATCGCCAAGGCAGCGCTGTTTCTCGCCTCAGATGACTCCAGTTTTGTCACCGGCACCGAACTATTCGTCGATGGCGGCAGAGCACAAATCTAATCGACGGCTCCTGATCGCACCCGCGGATTGCTGGTAAGCTTGCTAGCCGACGTGTGATCAGCTTCATAAACGAGGGAAAAAATACAATCGGCGTATCGCGCAAACCAGCATACGCGGCAAGTTATCTGCCCTACGAGTTCGCGGTAAGAACACAAGGAGATACTCTCATGCCAATTAACAGACGTACTTTTTCGGCTGCCCTCTTTGCAGGCGCCGCCGCTTCGTTGACATCCGCCCGCGGTATAGCCGCCATCACTGCTCCGATCAAGGCGCGCAACGTCGTCCTCGTGCACGGGCTGTTCGCAGACGGATCATGTTGGTCCGAGGTGATCGCACGACTGCAGACGGCGGGGCTCAACGCCACTGCGGTGCAAAATCCTCTGACGACGCTACCTGAAGCTGTTGCTTCGGCCGAGCGAGTGCTGGCACGGCAGGATGGACCGACGGTTCTGGTCGGGCATTCCTTTTCCGGGATGATAGTCACCGAAGCGGGAATGCATCCGAATGTCTCGGCTCTTGTCTATGTAGCGGCACGAGCGCCGGATGCGGGCGAGGATTACACGGCGTTGGCCAAGACATATCCCACACCACCCGCGTCCGCCGGCATCATTTTCGACGGCGATGAAGGGCGTCTCGGCGAAGAGGCGTTCTTACGCGATTTCGCGGGTGACTTGCCGAAGGCGAAAGCTAGGGTGCTTTATGCAGTCCAGGAACCGTTCCAGAAGGCTCTGCTTACCGGCAAGACCACCCAGGCAGCCTGGCGGTCGAAGCCGAGTTTCTATGCCGTCTCGACCGAAGATCGCACCATCAATCCGGATCTCGAACGCTTCATGGCCAAGCGCATGGGCGCCAAGACCATTGAAGTGAAGGCAAGCCACCTGTCGCTGATCTCCCATCCAGACGAAATCAGCCGGCTGATACTGGAAGCCGCTCGGCCCTAGCATCCAGTGACACAGCCCCACGTGCTGTAATTCGCACGTGGGGCAGCCTGCTGTTTGCTGTACGCGATTATTTGCTGTTCGCGATGCGCGCGCCGGAGCCGGGCGGCACGCAGCTATACGTGACCTCCTGCCCCGCCACAGCGGCCAGCGCTCGCAGCGCGCTGTCCGAAAGCGGAGGCGACGCGTCGCCCGGCACGAACGCGGCGGAACTCGGGTGATAGAGATAACCCTTCACGGTGCCGCCCTGCACCACACTGGCCACCAGGTCGCACTCCGTCACCGTGCCGCCGAGGATCTTTGAAGTAAAGGGCCTACCGGCCCGCTGCTCGAGCAGCGCGATGCGCGGGCCGACGGCGCTGGCATTCTGGTTGGTCAGGGTCACCTGCTGGCCGACGATGGGAGCCAGATCGCTGTCGAAGGCCAGCATGAACTGCTCGACATCCCGCCGGGTATGATCACCACCGAGTAGCGGGAAGCCGGCGGTCAGCGTCGAGCGGAACACCACCGAATTGAAGAAGGTGAATATGGTGTCGGGCGAGCCTTCGTTGGTGAAGCCGAAGCCGCGAATTTGCGGTCCCGTAAAGCCGCTATCGGGACTCTCGAAGAACGGCACTTTTGCCATGCCGAACATGCCGACCTTGGTATAGAGATTGCGCAGTTGCGGAATTTTGAAGACCTGTTCGATGCCCTCGAAGCTGTCGTTCTTGCTTGCGCCGAATTTCCCCTGCGATGGATCGAGCGCATGGCAACCGTTGCAGGTGAACGTCGTCGTCCCCAGAATCAGGCCGATGCCCGGCACGTTGAAACCGTCGGAGGGGTGCGGGCCGAAATAGAAATCGTGGCCCCGCTGTTGAGACGCGGTCAGCGAATTGTCGAGGCTGCGCACCGGGTTCGGCGGCTGCACCACCTGGAGTTGGAAGTCGGTGAAGGCTTGCATCTGCGCGGTCGATGGCTGATCGACGCTGCCCACCAAACCTTGGAAGGCAACAATGAAATTGTTGAACGATAGATTTTCGTTGAACGCATCGATGCCCAAGAGGCCGTTGGACCGATCGCCACGCCAATGCATCGCTCCGGAATTCGTCAGGCCGCGCAGCGTCTGCGTGGTCATCGGCCCCTTCATCGGGTGGAAATCATCCACTTTGCCGCTGCCGTTCAGCGGCGTGTTGACGCCGAACAGCGTCTCGCCCACTGCCAGGATGAGCGGGTTGCTCTCGTTGATGGGTATTGGATTCTTGGTGACCGGGTTGTCGGGATTCCCGAGATCCCACGAGAGATCGTCATTGTCACCGAATATATGGCAGCTCGAGCAGGAGGCCTCGCCGTTGCCGGAGAAACGGGTGGCGTCGTAGAGCATCGGCCGGCCCTGGACCACAGAAGCGGACTCGGGGTTGGGCAGCGGCAGGGCCGCGATTTCCTGCTTGCCCCTAAGGTCAATCACCTTGACCGAATCATCGAAGCGGGTCATGACGTATAGCCGCTGGCGCGGCTCATCCAGCACGATACCGCTCGGGCCGCCGCCGCTGACGGCAATATAATTGGCGCTGCTGACGGTCGGATCGAAGGTATCGTCCTCCAACGCAGTCGTATTGAAGACGCCAATCTTGCTCGAGCCGAAAGCGGCGACATAGAGTGTGGTTCCGTCGCGCGTGACCGCCATGTCGAGCGGGGTCGCCAGACTATGGGACTTTGCGGTGGGATCGAAGCCCGGGGAGCCGGCGAGATTTGCGTAGTTGATGTGCTTGTTGAGGTGCCGCGGCGTGACTGTCGCACCGGAGATGACGGTGACTCGCGCTTCCGCAAGGTGACCCTGCACGGTGTGGCCGGCAAAGGTTCCCGGACCCTCGAAGCGCACATTGTTGATTGCGTCGGTATTCGAGACGTACAAGTGGCCGCTGGCCGGATTCACGACCATGTTGAACAGCGTGGTGCCGACATGCGCGAAGCTGGCGGTTTGCGTCAGATTGTTGGCATCGACGGCGAATACGTCCGTATCCGGCAAGCTGAAGCGTATCGAATTGTCCCAGCTGCGCCCGAGTTCGTCTTCCCAGTGAGCGTCGGTGTTGTTGTATTTGACAATCATGCTGACTTGCGGCGCCGGCTCGCCCAACACGTCCGTGGCCGGACCCAGATGGCCGCCCGGGCTGACGGAGAGATCACTCAGTAAGCACGGCTGTTTGGTGTTAAATCCGGTGCATATCCGGCCCTCGTTCACGATCGATGTCTGGTTGCCGGTCTTGAACCCGGCCACAAAAACGGTATTGCCACCGGGGCCCACTGCGAGTGCGCGCGGCGTATCGGTGAAAAAGGTCATGATCCTGAGCGGCGTCCCGCCCATCGTTGTACCGAGATGAGCGGGGTCGAACACCCAGACGTCCGCGCGCGGAACACTGGGGGTGGTCAACTGCGGATCGCCGGCGCCCTCGACCCCGGCGATCGAGGGGTCGGTGCGTTGCTGCCCGCGATGCGCCGTCGTGATGAAGGCGCGGCCGGTCGTTCCTGCGAACACGATGTCGCGCGGCTCGTCGCCCACGAGCAGTGTGCGCACCACATGCGGAGTGCCCGCGAGCGTCACCACGCTGACGCTGTCCGAGAGGTGATTGACGACCCACACCTCGCCGTTATTTCGTGCGGCCACCGCGACCGGCTCCAGACCCACCGGCACGCGCGCCTGGAATACCAGCCCCTGCGCCGTGACGTTGAAAATCTCCAAGGTGCCGTTGGGTGTGTTAACCGCGAACAACTGCGTGCCGCTGGGCGACATCGCAATCGGGCGCACGTGCCCGCTCTCGAACTCGATGAAGTTGGGCGGCGCCGCCTGGGCTGATCCTGCGAGTAGTGGCGCGCTGAGCAGAGCGATTACTGCAAGGATGTGTAAAAAATTCAATAAATGGACAGTTTTGGGGTGGCGGCCAACTCCGTTCATCTGGCGCTCCTTTTGTCGTTAGACCTTTCCAGCGAGCCGCGGATTCTTTGCGATTTATCAACGCGGCTTCTTGCCGTTGAGTTGATATCACCAAAAAATCCTTACGTCAATAAAAATCAATCGCTCATAAAAATGAGCGAGCGATCAGAATGAAACAGAAGCGTTAATCTGCCGGCAGAGGGCACGGCTCAAGACGGCCGGACAGGAATGAGTTACTTCGCGCCGTTCAGCGGCGATGCAATGAGGGCGGCCAAATAGCCGCTGTTCGACGGGTCGGCTCGAGCGCGGGCCTCGGCAGCTCTGCGGTGCCGAGTGCGCTTGCTCGGCGACACTGCCGGCACGTGCCACATTCCCGTCGACAGCAGATCGATCAGCCGCTCGATCGCCTCTTCTTCCGTGACGCCGAGGTGCTGATTGCCGTGCATGTGCCTTTCGACGACAAAATACGCAAAGAAGAACAGGTAAATGGCCGCGAGAGCAAAGGCCGGATCCTGCCCGCACCAACCCGGCTGCCCCGCTACCTTGTCGAGCACCGGCCGCAACAACTGGCGTATCCCTCCGGGCACGTCGCGGTACATATCGGCGAAATGGCGATTCTTGAACTCTAGTATGTCGATGAAGAGCAGCAGCCAGTGCTGAGCGTCGTCATACACCATGGAGCGAATCGCCATGGCCAATAGCTTCAGTCCGTCGCGCGAGAAAGGCTCGATCAGCAGCATGACGGCGCGTCGATGGAAGGCCGTCATGCAGGCGCGATAGGTCTTGACCAGCTTCTCGAAAAGCGCCTCCTTGCTTGAATAATACGTATAGATTGCGCCTTGAGAGACGCCGGCTTTCTCCGCAATATCGCGGATGTTGGTGCCGTGAAATCCCTGAGTGGTAAAGAGCGCGAGCGCCGCCGCCTCGATCCGTAGCTGCGTATCGTCGGGCCGATCGGAGGAGATCTCCGGCAGAAACAGCATCGGTACCGGCGCGGGCTCGACGCGACGTGACTTCCCAACCGGAATCTCGGGCGGTGCGCTCCACATGCGGCCGGATAAGAGGCGGATGAAGTCGATCCGGCTCTGCATGGCCTCCTCCAGCAGCTTCTGCCGGACGGGACTGCTCGACGGCTTGCGCCGGCCATTGCCTCGCGCGGTCCTGCGCGGCATCCGCCACAGCCCCCCACACAGCAGATCGACCACCTGCTTGATCGCCTGCTCGTTGGAGACGCCGAGATGGCGGCGTCCGCCCATGTGCTGTTCGATCAGCCCGTAATGTACAAAATACATGTAGACCGCGGCCAGGACGAATGCCGGATCCTGCCCACACCAGCCCGGCACCTTGCTCACATTGTCGAGAGCCGGGCCGAGCGCGCGGCGGAACCACTCGGGCACGTCATGGAAGGATGCGCGGAAGTGCTGGTTCTTGAATTCGACCACGTCGATGAAGATCAGCAGGAAGTACTCCGGATCTTTGCGCATCTTGGCGCGAATCGCCGAGGCGAACGCCGTCAGATCCGGTTTGGCCAGAGGATCCTGGAGCCCGGCGATGGTCTTTCTAAGCCATTTGGCGACCAGCGCGCGGTGCTGCTCCACCAGACCGATGAAAAGCGCTTCTTTGCTGGGATAATGAGTGTAAATCGCCGCCGTGGACACGCCGGCCCTTTTGGCGATTTCGCGGTTGTTGGTGCCGTGAAAGCCCTGCGTGGTGAACAGCGCGAGAGCCGCCGCTTCAATGCGCCTGCGTTTATCCTGACTGCGATCTTTGAGGAGCTTAGCCACCTTCGAAACCATAGCACGCTCTCTATTTGGAGCGCATCGATCCTGCGATGACGTCGAGGAGTTCTTCGTTGCGGTCCTCGCTCAGTTCCCAGAACATCATACCGCCGAGGTGATGCGCCTTGACATACTGCGCCTTGACCCTGATCGAGCGCGGATCGTCGTAGGTGATGAAGGTCCTCGAGGCACTGTTCCATAGATAGGGTGCCTTGGCGTGGTCGTCCCAGTAACGGACGAAACCCTGTTTGTCGATGAACTTCTCCACGAGCTCAGAGTAGTCATGGGCACCCTCGAATCGCTCGAAGGGTTGCTCGAGCCCGTTGTCGGTGGGCTTCACACCGGTGAAGCCGCGGCCGTAGAACGCGACGCCGAGCACGATTTTTTCGGAAGGGATACCGGCCGCAAGGTGTTGCTTTACCGACTCATCGGCATCTCGATCGGTGGGCACGGTCGCCGCCGCCCGATACAGTCCCGCGTGATGACCCGTCGTCGGCGTCAAGCTGTTGAAGAAGTCGTAGCTCATCACGTTGATCCAGTCGAGATACCTGTGGAGCTTGTCCATTTCCGTGTGATCGAAATATTCGCGATCCGCGGATGCGATGCTCAGCGTGTACCGGCTGCCGCCGGTGCGGCCCTGAGCGGCGCTTGCGGCATCCAGCTTGGTCCGCAGCATTGTGAGCAGCCGGGTGAAATTCTGCCGGTCTTCGGCGCGGTACTTGATCCCGGCAACCCCCTGCCCCGGATATTCCCAATCAAGATCGATTCCGTCCGCGGAGAATTGGCGGAGCAGATCCACGGCACTGTCCGCGAACAGGGCACGTGAGGTCTCGGTAAACGCCGCATCCGAAAACCCATCCGCCATCCATCCTCCAATGGAAACGATAATTTTGAGGCGTGGGTTGGCCCTCTTTAGCGCGACAAGACGACGGAGACTCGCTTCAAGTTCGCCGTTGGCGAGCTCCGCCCGACCTGCCGGCGTGATCTGTGCAAAAGCAAAGTTTATGTGCGTGAGCTTCTCGGGGTGAATCACCGCCGGAATTGACCATCCCGCGACGTAGGCCACGATGCGATATTGGTCAGTCGCCGGCGAGGCAATCCTGCCCTCCGCTCCTCCTTTTGCATCGGGCGTGCAAATGAGTACGCAAAGAAAAGGCAATGCGAAAGTTTTCAACAGCATTTTGTGCCCTCGTTGACTCGCCCCGGCGCCACGAGTCTGCCGGCTATCACGCCTACTGGATCACCGATTTTACGCACGTCGACGCATTTCGGCACTGACGCGGATATGCACGCCCTCACGGACGCCGTTCAGGATTCCCACCAGGATATGTTCGCGAGTAAAACCGCACGCTATAATGCCGAACGTCTCATTGGTACCTCAGCCACGACCGCGCAAAACTTATTCGCGCACGCCGGGAATATTCGCCGTGTCGCGGCTGAATGCGCGGAGCAACACGGAAATCTTGATCGCGTTCAACACATCGAAGCAAGCCATCGACGCTCAGGTGACCCCACTGGACTACCTGATTTGCGCGTCGTCAGCGGCCCCATGAGTCGGCCCGAAGTCCCTTGGTGGCGTGGCGCCGCGATCTATCAAATCTACCCACGCAGCTTTCGGGACTCCAACGGCGATGGCATCGGCGACCTACCCGGCATTACCGCGAACCTCGATTATGTGGCATCGCTCGGCGTGGATGGCATCTGGATATCGCCGTTCTACACCTCGCCGATGAAGGATTTCGGCTACGACATTTCGGACTACTGCGATGTCGATCCCATCTTCGGTACCCTGCAGGACTTCGATTGCTTGCTCGAAACAGCGCATCGGCTCGGGCTAAAAGTGATCATCGATCAAGTGTATTCGCATACCTCGGATCAACATCCGTGGTTCCTCGAGAGTCGCGCCGACCGGACCAATCCCCGCGCCGATTGGTACGTATGGGCCGATCCCAAAGCCGACGGTTCTCCGCCGACAAACTGGCAATCCGTCTTTGGCGGTCCCGCATGGACCTGGAATGCGCGGCGCGGTCAATACTACTTGCATAATTTTCTGATCGCGCAGCCGGATTTGAATGTGCACAACATGCAGGTTCAGGAAGCATTGCTCGAGTGTGCGCGTTTCTGGTTCAAGCGAGGCGTCGATGGCTTTCGACTCGACGCCGTCAATTTCGCGCTGCACGACGTTTTGCTGCGCGATAATCCCCCGGCGCGCGAGAGCCGATGGCCGCGTACGCGCCCGGTCGATTTTCAACAGCCGCTCTACAACAGATCGCATCCGGACTTGCCGCGATTCATCGAGCGAATCAGGAAAGTCGCGGATGAGTACGACGGACGATTCACCGTCGCGGAGATCGGCGGTGAAGGCAGCGAACCGGAGATGCAGCTATTGACGTCCGGCAATGCGCGCTTTAACACCGCGTACGGATTCAACTTTCTGTACGCGGACCAATTGACTCCAGACCTGATTCGAACGGCGCTGGGTGCGTGGCCTGAGGCGGAAAGCATGGGTTGGCCCAGTTGGGCATTTTCGAACCACGACGCGCCGCGAACGGTGTCACGCTGGTCGACGCCTGCCTACCGCGCCGAGTACGGCCGGCTCGCCATGCTGCTGCTGACCTGTCTGCGGGGCAATATCTTCTTGTATCAAGGGGAAGAGTTGGCATTGCCGCAGGCCCAGATTGGTTTCGAGGATCTGAAGGACCCGGAGGCGATCGCGAATTGGCCAGCCACGCTGGGGCGCGACGGTGCGCGCACGCCCATGCCCTGGCAGTCTTCGGCGGCGCATGCCGGATTTTCGACGGCAGCACCATGGCTTCCCGTCAGTCCGGAGCATTTTGCACTCGCCGTCGACCGCCAGCAGCATGACCCCAGTTCTCAACTTGCGATCACGCGTCGGCTGCTCGGTCTGCGCCGCCGCAGCGCCGCGCTGCGCCTAGGTTCCTTGCGATTTGTCGACGCGCCCGCGGACTTCGCGGTGTTCGAGCGAGTTTCGGCCGAGAACCGCCTTCTGTGCGCATTCAACCTAGGATTGAGCGATCGCGACTGGCGCCTCGACGCGGATCACGAGTGGCAGATCATCGAATCCGTGGGTGGGGCCAAAGAGTGGAGTTTTCCGCCACTCTCTGGTCTGATCGCTCGATGTCTGCCCTAAGCATTCCATAAAAGATCAGACTTGGGTTGCCGGCGGTTCCTGAGCGGATCGAGTCAGCACCACCCCTCCCAACGCGAGCGCGAAGCCGACGAGTTGCGGCGGCGCCAAGGTTTCTCGGAAGAAAACAAAAGCCTGAATTGCCGCGAGCGGCGGTACGAGCAAGAGGAGCGCGGTCACTTTTGTTGCCTCTCCATGGCGCATCATCCACATCAGCAGTGTCGTGCCGATGACCGACAAGACCAGGACGGCCCACACCAGCGCGCTCCACAGGACCGGAGTGCCGTCCCATCTTCCCGTTCCCACACCCAGCATGACCAGCGCGGAAATCGCAGCTCCGCCGAGATTCTGAACGCTGGCGGCGCTGCGCAAATCGGACTTGGCGAGCCACTTTTGAATGAGTGTCCCGGCTGTTACAGCGACGATGCTCAGGAGCGCGGCGCTGACGGTGAGTCCGTTCAACGAGCCGACCCCACGACTGGCCAGAGTCGGGGCCAGGACCAGCCCGACGCCGCCGAATCCGATGAGAAGTCCGCTCCACGCCCGCAATGCAAGCTTTGTGCGTCGCGTAGCGACGAGGAACAGCGCTGTGAATAGCGGCTGAAGAGCGCCGAGAAGCGCCATGACACCCACCGCCAATCCCCGTGCGATAGCCCAATAGCTGGCACTCAAATAGACTCCCTGCATGAGTACGCCAGCCAGCACATGCGGCCACAAATCGCGGCCTCGCGGCCATTTCGCACCCGCAACCAACGCCGCCAGACCCATCACCGCGGCGGTCAACGAAAATCGAAGCGCCAGAAAGAGTTGAAGGTCCGCATGCGGCGCAGCGACCCTGGCAACGACAAAGCCCGTCGACCAAATCAACACGAACAGAATGGGCGTCCCAAATCGAATCACAATGACTCCTAACGTGGGCTCATAGGCTCACACCCGTGTGCCGTGTAAGGGCATTCCGGATATTTGATATCTGTCACAGCACAAGAGCCGCCTACGCACAGAATGCAGCCTTGCAGCACACTATTTGCGCTCACTTCGGCCGATAGTTGCCTTGTGGAGAACGACATGCCGACATTGTTGTTTCATTTCGCCAGGAACTTGAAGATCAGTCGCTTCACGATCGACGTACTGTTGCAGCGACTCGATCAGTTGAAGTCGCGTCGTCCAGAGGAGTACGAACGGCGGATTCTCGCAAAGACGAATGAGGGCGTCCAGGCCTGCGATCACCTGCACCAAGATCTCTGCGATCGATTCTGTAGAGTGCAATCGTTCGATGCCGGCTCGATCGCCTCATTGACTTCGGCGTTCGAAGAGCTGCATCGACGCATCGCGGAATTAGTTGCTAATTGTAATGTTTTTGAATCATCTACAGCGACTGCCGCGGTTATGGGATGACCCGCGTGGCGCGCAAGCGTTCAAACAGGTCGAAGAAGCTCTCATCGGTTGGTTGGTAGTCAAGGAACCCCAGTTTGCGGCTCTTACCCATATCGGTGACGACCTCGATGGGACGTCCGAGGTCGGCATCGGTGTGCCAGGCTGACGCTAAGACGGACAAATCGGGTGCGATTAGTTGGTGTCGTCGCGCGAGATCGGCCCATAGGGGACCCACGTCGGCGAGTTGTTTCTCCAGGGGGAGCGGCTCATCTGGGAACGGCGCGGCCTGCAATGAGAACCAGCCTGCGATTTGTTCCCACATCCAGCTCCAACGGAACACATCTCCGTTGACGACGTTGAATGCCTGGTTGTGCGCGGCAACCGTTGATGCAGCCCATTCGAGATGGCGAGCCAACAATCGCGCGTCCGTCATATCCGTCAAACCGTTCCATTGTACGGCGGAGCCCGGAAAGATGAATTCGCGACCGGTCGCGCGGCAGATCGAGGCGTAGACCGCCAGTGTTACGCCCATATTCATGGCGTTGCCGACAGCGTACCCGACGATCGTATGAGGACGATGAATACTCCAGGTGAAACCGTCGCGTCGGGAGGCCGCGAAAAGCTCATCCTCCTGCGCATAGTAGAAATTTGCCACGTCGAGCCGCGGTTGCGTTTCCCTGAATGGTGTGGGGGGAGTATTGCCTCGGCCATACGCCTCAAAAGGTCCCAGATAGTGTTTTAAGCCGGTTACCAAGGCCACGTGTCGGATCGTTCTAGAGGCTGGAAGGGCATCCAGGAGGTTGCGCACCATCGCACTGTTGACTGCTATATTTTCGAGTTCCGTAGGCTGACGCAGCCACGCGCCGATGAAGACGGCGTCGGCGCGCATGTCCCGCAGACTGCGTTGTAATGATGTCCTATCGAGCAGGTCGACGGAGACCGGAGCCATTCCCGGGAGATCCGCGGGCGGACGCCGGCCCAGGCCGTAAACCTGCCATTTGTTGGCGATAAGATGCCTCGCCAGGTTACTTCCGACGATGCCGCCGGCACCGACGATCAGAGCCGTTTTCATGAGTGACAGCCTACAACCAATTCCCCATCAAAATAAATGGGGTGGTATCTTACTTCTACGATGAACACATTGATGAAGAGTGCGCCCCACGACATCCGTGTTTTGCTTTTCGATGTCGGCGGAGTTCTGGTTCAGTTGCGCGGCGTTGAGGCCATGCTTCAATGGCTCGGTCACAGGATTTCAGAAGATGAATTATGGCGTAGGTGGTTGCAATCGGAACCGGTCAGACAATTTGAAACCGGGCAGATCGACGCCGACGAATTCGCGATCGGGGTGACAGCCGAGTTTGGTCTGGCGGTCGAGCCCCGGCAATTTCTGGAAGCCTTTATCCGCTGGCCCACCGGGCTTTATCCAGGCACATTGGAAATGCTGGCGGGCATACCAAGTTCGTATCAACGGGCGGTGCTCTCCAATAGCAATGCATTGCACTGGCCGCGCGTACAGACGGAGATGAAGCTCGGAGCGGCATTTGACAACCACTTTGTGTCGCACCTCACTGGCCGAATTAAGCCTGATGCGGCGGCGTTTGAACATGTGGTGGAATCGCTCGGTTGCAGTCCCGCTTCCGTGCTGTTCCTCGACGACAACCAGCTCAATGTCGATGCCGCCCAACGCCTCGGAATGCAGGCGGTACGCGTTCGAGGGATTGATGAAACGAAGCGGGTGCTGGTCGAACGTAAGATCATTGAGTCGGCTTGACGGGCAGCATTAAAGCCGAGCTGATGCGAGCGCCGGCCGCCCAATTGACGGTTTTCGACATGGTTTCGATTGTCGCGTATACGGCTTCCCTGCCGCCGTAATTTTTATTTCTTCGCCATCAGCGCGCGCAGCTTTGCGCCAAACCAGGTGAGTAGGATCAGTGATCCGAGAAAAGTCACGTGATACCAAAGCGGGAATTTCGTCCACAAATTGTAGTGAGCGGGAACAAAGACCAATAACAAAATCGTCATCAGCACCGCGATGACGCGCCCGTTCCGAGGCGTAATCCAGGCGCCGATGAATCCGGCAGCGACGGACGGAATGCCTCCCGGCAAGGCGAGCCTGGCAAGCATCATGCCCGTCGTGAATTGCATCTGTGGCTCCGCCGCCGTATAACCCGGAAGAGTCAGTCGCAACAGAAGATTCAGTACGACGGCGCAAATGCCCCACGCGAGCAAACCGGCAATGACGGCGATGGTAGAGCGAATCATGTTGGTTCCCTATTCATCGTTGAACGGATGAGTTCTGCGTTGCCGCAAGGAATCGCAACGCTCCTAAGACCGACACGGTGAGCGCAAAGCAGATCCCAATTCGCCATAAGTGCGGCGGCGACATGGCCTGCAAATAAGCCGGGATGCCGAGCTGGTAAAGCCACGCCGCCAGACTGGCTCCTAAGGCACAACAAAAAGTTGCGAAGGCTGCGGGGCGGCTGCGCAGGTTCAGTTTGAGCGCTGCGGCGAATAACAGGACAGCGAGTCCCATCAACAGGAACAAACCGATCGGGATCGAATCGGCAAAGTGAGCGAATCGATCGTATTGGAAGTCTCGCATCCACCATCCCAGGGCGGAGGTCGTCCGCTGGTAGCCGAGTCTGGCGGCCAGAGCGATGCTCATGTTGTACGCACTGCTGATCACGAAGACGACGATCCATAGGGCTCCAAGAGTGTGGGCTGAAATATGGGGCTGCAATACCCGCAGTCTTTCGGTCAGGCAGGCTCGAAAGCTGCCCAGCGCCCAGCTGAGCGCCTCGCGATCATCGTCGATGTGCTGTATTTCCGCGCGCATGGCATCAGCCCACGAGGATTGATTCCGCGGCAGCAGGGCAACGGCATGGCGCAGCAGCTTTTGCGCCAGCAGCCGATGCCATGCCAAGCGATTCACGCGCCCGCCTTGAGTGATTTGGATTGAACTGCCGCCAAAGTCGCACTCGCGCAAAGTTCACGCGCGAGACTTAAGCCCGCCGCGGTCGGCCGATACAGGTGCCGTGGCGGTTTGCCTGCCTGATCCGATTCTGTCCAACGGCTTTGCAGCAAGCCCTGCTCGCTGAGACGCATCAGCAGTGGGTAGAGCGTCCCGGACTTGAGCCCGGTTTGCTTGGCAATCTCATAACCGTGGCGCCAGCTGCGAGGCTGCTCGAGGAGTGCGGCGAGCAGCACGTGGGTTTGGCGCGAGGCATTGGGTGGGCGCGGCATGTTTATATATCAACATAGGTAGAGTTATTAGTCAATCAGGCGAGCGGCGGACCGCGCGCCGGCAACATACTCAAGCGGCGCGCCAAGTCTAAAACAGTGAATGGCACGTCCATCACGGCGTTGCCGCCCAGCTCACGCACCACCTCACGAGAACGATCGATCGGCGGATCCGAGATGACAATGAGCCAGGCATCAGGCTCCGCATCGCGCAACGCATGCAAACAGTGGCGCATTTGCGCATCCGCCAGGTCGGCTACGACGACGATGGAAGCGAATCGCTGACCGCGCGCCGTCGACACGGCGGCAGAACCCTCTACTGCCATATAAATCTCGAATCCCGCTCGCCGCAACTGCATAGTCAAAATGCCCGCTGCGACCGGATTGGGATCAAATAACAGAACAGGCAACTTCTTAACGGCCGATTGGATCGGATTATCTGGCACCGAATTGAGCCGCGAGTGCGGCTCGCCGCTGGCCGCGTCAGGCAAACGCTCAGTCAAGGGCATGGCAAGCTCGTAATCTGAATAGTCCGTGCGCTTCATTGAGATGTCGCAGCAGGGTTGGGAAGAAAAGACCGAGCCTGTCTTCGATGCGCTCTGCGTTGCGAAGGGCCAATGGCACACGTTGCGGATCGAGCAGTGCGTTGCCCGCAAAAACCACGCGATTGCCGCCGAGCTTCATCGCAATCACGATCACCGGAGATTCGAACACCTGCCGAATTGTCTCGACATAACGCTCGCATTCTTCCACTTCTGCGACGAGATTCAGTACAAAGACTCCATTGGGCCCCAAAAGCCGCTTTGCATTTTCCACAAAGGCGGGCTCGACCACGGACTTGGCGATTCCGTACGGGTCGTACGCATCGATGAGCATGACGTCGGTACGTTCACCGCGTTCCGCCATTTGCGCAACGTGCTCGGCGCCGTCCGCGTTGATGACTTTGAAGCGTTCGTCATCCGGTGGCACGTAGAAATGAGCACGCATCGCAATCACATTGAGGTCTATCTCGACGGCCGTAAACTCGGTGTCCGGCAAATGTTGGTGGCAGTACTTTGCCAAAGAGCCGCCGCCCAGGCCGATCATGAGGATGTTCTTGGGGCGCGCTTCAAACAGAAGAAAGCCCATCATCTTTCTGGTGTATTCGTTCGCCAGCGCCAGCGGGTCATCAAGGCGCATCTCGGTTTGGGTGCATCCATCGAGGGCGAAACACATCGCGCGATATTCCCGATCTTCGATCAAGAAAGGTTTCCGGTAAGTACCCTTCAGCAAGCCTTTAAATAAGGTATCGCGTGAGGTTCCTCTTGGCTCGCAAAATTTGAGCACCGTGTTTTCGTCGGAGGTCATTCCGGCGACGACTAAGAGCCGTTGGGTGAAGCTGCTCATGGGGTCTTGTGGATCATTTGTCAGGATAGGCTTTAAAACATGATTTATCAAGCTAGAACCATGTATAGTGATGTTTAATACATGATAACTGCATCTCAACTCCGTGCTGCGCGTGCGCTCCTCGGCATCGACCAGTTACTTCTGGCACAGCGAGCAAAGCTTTCGTTGCCCACCATTCAAAGAATGGAGAGCAGCGGCGGTTTGGTGCGAGGCAACGTTGATTCGCTCGTCAAAGTGGTGCAAGCCCTCGAAGACATGGGCGTCGAACTCATCGGCGAGGGCAGTTCGAGCACCATGGGAGGCCGCGGCGTACGCTTGCGCGAGCGAGAATTACGCACGACCATGCGGGAACAGAAATTGGGCGCTAGCCAGACTGCGATGCGCCCCGCGCGATCGGTGTCTGACCCTTAAGCGTGTGTTCGGCAATGATCCAAAGGATCAGTGCGCCTGCACTGGCAACACCCCGCTCAACAGGCCGCCCTGCAGCAGCGAGCGCTGCTGCAGCTCCTGGCGCCCCAATTCGGATTGCAGCCCTTCATGCCGCCAGGCAATCTCCTTGGTGGGGCAGCCGCGGTTGATCAAATCGGCCACCTGCAGCTCACGCGTGGTCAAATGATTGGGAGTCACTGCCCTCGAGAAACCGGGGAAGCCGATGCGCTGAAAGAGGGTTGCCGCCACCCTGGGCGAGCAAGCCAACTCGCCGCGCACGACGTTCTCGATGGCGATATCGCCCAACGCGGCGTCCATCGGTACATAGCCGTCGATGCCGGCTGCGCAGGCGAGCCCGCACATTGCTGACGATGAATACCCGGATATGCTGCACAACCGGCTGGTTCGAGTCCATTGGTGTACCGACCGAACTTGCGCGCTAAGGGTTCCATTCCCGCCACGTCGGGTCACTATTTATTCAACGCGTCATAAAATGCTACCTTGGTGTCCGTAGGAACAGACATGGTGATGAGCGACTTCAATGTGTCGGTCGCGTGACAACTATGCCCGCTAAAGCAGCCACAGGTACGATTCGAATCGGCGTCGGCGGGTGGACCTACGAGCCCTGGCGCGGCACCTTCTATCCGGGCGACCTACCGCAAAAACGTGAACTCGAATACGCGAGCCGCCAACTCACTTCAATCGAGATCAACGGCACCTACTACGGATCGCAGAAGCCGGCCATCTTTGCCAAATGGCGCGACGAAACGCCGGACAATTTTGTCTTTTCCGTCAAGGCACCGCGTTACGCCATGAATCGCGACGTGCTCGCCGAGGCGGGCAGTACGATCGAGCGGTTCTTGGCGGGCGGTGTCATGGAACTGAAAGACAAGCTCGGTGCCATCAATTGGCAGTTCTTGCCCACCAAGCAATTCGAGCCGGCCGACTTTGAAGCGTTTCTCAAGCTTCTGCCGCCGCAAGCGGCCGGCCGCGTGCTGCGTCATGTCGTTGAAGTTCGACATGACAGCTTCCTTACTCCGGATTTCATTGCGCTGGTGCGTAAATATGGCGTCGCCGTGGTGATCGCCGCCGATTCGCGTTACCCCCAGATCGCCGACCCAACCGCCCCGTTTGTTTACGCGCGCATCATGGGGACAAAGCCGAAGGAGGAAGCGGGCTATTCTGACGCTGCACTCAACCTTTGGGCATCGCGCGCACGCGCCTGGGCCTCAGGCGCTGCGGCGGAGGGTCTGCCATGCGTTGCGCCGCAACGCGCCGATGGCGTGGCCCGCGATGTCTACTTGTATGTGATCAGCGGCCACAAGGTGCACAACCCGGCGGCGGCGATCTCCCTCTTGCGGCGTCTCGGCTAGTACTACTGCCAGGCAGTCGACTATCGCCGAACCGGAATGTCGATGTAGCTGTCGCTGTACCAGCGGATTTTGAGGGGAGTCTTGCCGTCGGCGATGGATTCCTCGCTCACATCGCCTCCTGTACCGTAATTGATCTCGCGGTCCGGCCGCTTATTGATGCTGAGAACCATGACCAGCCGGCTCCCGGGCTTGAGCTGTCGGCTCGTCATCCGCTCGCTCTTGAACGCGAGTTCCTGACGTTCGCCCGCTTTGAGAACGTGCCTGCGAGTGCGGTCGCGGGCATAACTCGCTCGAAACTCGTAGGTCGGGCTGAACAGGCGAATGTAGTCGCCGTTGGCGAGAAGTTCATAAAGAGTGATGTTCAGATCCACGTCCATTTTATTGACGGTGAAATCGAGTCGACCCGAGAACAGCCCGTTGAACTCGGTGGTCTTGGCCAGCGGCTCGCTGATGAATATCGTGCCGTGTCGCGGCGCGAGGCTTCTGCTGATGAAACCGGCAGACGGCGTCCAGGCGGCATCCGTGCGATCGACGAAATTCACGGTCTGCTGGACGAACGCGTCATTGGTTTTTTTGTGCTGAGTTAACCGGCGATTCGTGCCGGATGCGACAGCATCCAGATAAAACCTCAGCGATTTCCCCGCCATGGCGTCGAGCGAGGGTGCATGCTGCCATTCGTTCGCCCCCATGAGCTGGTAATTGACGCTATCCGTCAACAAAGCCGGCGTCGCAGCGCCCTTGAAGACATGATCGAACCACTTATAACGAAGTTCCCGAAAATCGACGAGCGCCGCCGAATCGACTTGATAGCCGTGCAACTCGGTCGCCGTACCACGCTGCATCATGGCGTCATCGTAGGGACCGATAACCAACGTATGGTCGGCATGCGGGTTATACCGGTGATGTTGAGCAAAATAGTACAGAGCGCCCGGTTCGCTTGCGGCGAAATACCCGGTCATCGTGAGAACCGGAATGCTGATCTTGGCGAACTGTTCACGATACGGCACCATCTGCCGCCAAAACCCATCGTAGCTTGGATGGTTCAGCCAGCGAATGAAAATCGGATTGTGCTTTCCGTAGAGTCGGCCCATGTCGCGGTAGCGTCTTCCGCTGCGGTACCACTTCTGATCAAGATCACGCCACTGCGCGACATCGTCATTGTTGCTCTCCACGACGCCGGCGCCGCTCACTTCGAGCGACCACGCGTATGCCGAGTTGTTGCGGATGTTGCCTTCCATGGGCACATTGATTCCTGGTGCGTTGGGTGCCGACGTGGCGATGGCTTTGAGGGCAGCGGGCAGGTTCTTGGCGGCGGCGGCCCACGGTACAAAGCCGCTATAGCCTTCGCCATACATCCCCACGCGGCCATCGCTCCACGGTTGCTTGGCGATCCAATTGACGACGGCGCGCGCAGCTTCGCCGTCATGCTGGAAGGGCGTGAAACCAGCGGCGCTCTTTTGCCCGCCGCGCGCGTAGGCCACGACTCCCACATAACCATGGGCAGCGCAGTCTTTGGCAAAGCTCTGCGAGTCATCGATCCTGAACTCGAGCAGCGTGGGCAGCGGATCGGAGAGACTGCTTGGGCGAATCACCACCACGGGAATGCTGGTCCCGTTCGGGGTTTGGATGACGACTTCGTTGTCGACCGTATAGCGTTGATGGTCGTCCTCGGCGTTGAGCAAAACGACCAACGGGCCAAATGTGCGATAGGCGTCAAACGCGACGTACTTCCAGATCAGTTCCACGGCGTCGGACTGTTCAATGTTGTCGCTCGAACGCTGCTGATCAAATGCTCTCTGTAATGACTCCTGATACAGGGCAGGAGACTCGCCCAGCCATTGGGTGACGGAGTGGGCCTCGTGATCGTTGAGGCGGTGGATGAATTCCCGGAACGAGGTCGTCAACGCCTCCGCAAACGTAAATCTATTTTGCGTCTCCAGCGCCTTGGCGTGGGCGTACAAGTCGTATATCAGCCCCCGCCCGACCGGATGACCAAAATCCGATTTTCGCCGGCGCTCGCGCAGCGATTGTCGCGAGATGTCAGCCGCTGCATAGTCGCCGACGGCCATTTGCAGGGCGGATAAGTTCGCAAGATACCTTTCAGGATCCGGATCTTGATAGACGGGAATGAGCCTTGCTGCCAGATCGCTCATGATCGCGCCTGCCTTGGGATCCGTGGCCGTCTGGGGCGGCCGAAAATCAAATTCGAGTGCGGCCCGTGCCGGCGATACGGCGAGGAACAAAAGCAATAAGAGGGCCTTCTTCACGGTGGATTTCCGGCTGCCGGTTCGTTTGACGCCGCGGGCGTCCTGTCCGCTTTGACGAGATGCAGGGTTCTTGAAAACAGAGCGTGAGCCTCCCCGGCGCCACCGATGTGAATGACACCGCTGTGCTTGAGCTCGTTGGTGAAGATGTCAATGACCAGTTCGAGAACATCATCGTCGAGCGCACCAAAGGTGCCGTCGATGAGTACCCAGGGCGGTGTCTGGATCAACATCCGCGTAAACACCAGGCACAGTTGCTCGTCCTGGCTAAGCTCACGATCCCAGCGCCGGGTCTCATCGAGCAGCGGCGCGAGACGTTCAAGTCCGAGCCGGAACAGCGCGCGGGCAAACGCGTTGGCGCTGAAACTGTCGGCCTTCAACGGATAGGCGAGCACCTCCCGCAAACTACCGCGAGGCAGATACGGCGTGCCGCGCGGCAGGTAAAATATCTGCTCGCCTCGCGGACGGGTGATGCGCCCAGTGCCCCACGGCCACAAGCCTGCCAAGGCGCGGAAAAGCTGGGTCTTGCCGGTTCCCGGTGCCCCTAAAATAAGGACGCGTGATCCGGCCGTGATGACCACACTCGATTCTCTGAGCATGTCGGCATGGGCGGAAGACACGCTTTCGAGGTCATCGATTTGTATCGTGCCCGGCTCCCCTTCCGTATAGGCGATACGGCTTTCGAAACCTCGGGGTTCGTGGGTGCTGATCACCGCATGACGAAAACTCGCCACTCGAAGCAATGTCGCTCGCCAGTCGGCAATGACGCTGAAGTTGTCCACGAACCAGCGCAATGACGATTGTGCCTGGGTAAAAGCGCCGGCCGCCATCATGAGTCCGCCGAATGAAACCTTTCCCGTGAAATACAGCGGTACCGCGACCAGGATCGGCGCGACAAGCGTGATCCAGCCGAAACCGGACGTGACCCACGTCAGATTGGTGTGACCCCACACAATGCGCCGTGTCGCGCGCAGCACATCGCCAAGATGTCGTTCAATCCGGCGCCTCTCATCGGATTCGCCCTGCGCCAGGGAAATGTCATCGACGTGCTCGTTGACGCGCACCAGCGAAAATCGCAGGTTGGCCTCAGTTGCGTATCTCTCAGCATTGCGATTGATTAGTCCGCGCCCTACCCAGTAGCTCAAGAGCGAGCCGCCGGTTGCGTAAACAATGGCAGCCCACAGCATGAAGCCGGGAACCGCATAGTCCCGGTCGCCGAAGCGCAAAGCGAAGTCGCTCGACAAACCCCAGAGCACGCCGGCAAACATGCCAAACAAGATTGAGGCCTGCACCAGCCCGATGCCAAGATCGGCAGACAGTTCGCACAGTTTCCGCGCATCCTCGTGAATGCGTTGATCCGGATTGACGCCCATCGATCCTGCATTGGCAAGCCAGAAGGCGCGGCGCGGAAACAACCAGTCCTTAAGAAGGCTGCGAACCAAGCCTTCGCGCAACTTGACTTGCAGGGTCTCGGCAAGCCAGCGCTGCGTCACGTTGAGGACGAGGAGTATTCCCGCGATGACGAAGAACACGCCGAGTTGAAAGAGAAAATCCCGCAAGTCGCGACGCGACAGAGCATCGTAGAAGGGCTTGTTCCATCGGTTGAGCCGAATCTGCCCATAGGCCGTGACAATGATGACCACTAGAATGACGACCATCAAAACCGTCACCGTCTTGCCCACCGGCGAGCTGAAGATCGCGCGAATCACCAGCCCCAGCTGCCGCAGGAAGCCCAAATGCGCAGCTTTGGCGTCAGAGGCGGTGCTGGTCATTTTGGCGGTGGGTTCTGTCACGATGCTCGGCGCTTGTCCACAATTTCCGACTTTACACCGTTGAGCAGGACGGTCGTAATCAATGTAATTCCTACACCGTGCGCTTGGTCATGCAAAGGCAGCCTGGCGCTGCAAGACTCTGCGCAGCACCGATACGCCGCGGCGTATATCGGACAAGTCCACGGTCCCATAGCCGAATACCAATCCTGCCCTGGTCTGCGGCCCGGCGAAGTATCTGCTCAGCGCATGTATTTTCACATTCTGCTCGAGCAGCTCATCCGCCACGCTCTCAAGATCCACGGCTGCCGTCAATGTGGCGGCAATGTGCATGCCGTAGAACGAGGGTATGGGCTCGAGCCAGTCGCCGAGTTTGTCCTGCAAGGATTCGAGCAGCAGCTGACGCCGACGCTTGTACATGTCGCGCATCTTGCGGACGTGGCGCGTCAAGTGACCGGCGCCTATGAATTCGGCAACCGCGCTTTGAATGGGTGTCGAGCAATGCCAGTCCAGGCAGTTCTTGGCGGCAACCAAGGTGCGCATCGACCATGGTGGCGCGACGATGAATCCCAAGCGAAGCGCCGACAGCATGCATTTGGAGAACGTGCCGATGTAAAAAACCACATCCGACGCCTGAGAAGTCCTGAGCGCTTCCAAGGGACTGCCCTCGTAGCGAAATTCGCCATCGTAGTCATCCTCGATAATCACCGCTCCGTGCTGACGTGCAAATTGCACCAGTGCCTTGCGTCGGCGCATCGACATCGTTGTGCCAAGGGGAAACTGATGGGACGGCGTTACGCAAATGATGCGGGCATCAGACGGCAGCTGCTCAACAATCAGGCCTTCCGCATCGACACCGACCGGCGCGAGTTTCGCGCCTGCCGCGGCAAACGCCACGCGCATCGGCGGATAGCCGGGATCCTCCAGTGCAACGACGGTCTCATTCGGCGTGACCAGTGCTCTGGCAAGCACGTCAAAAGCCTGCTGCGCCCCGGAAGTGACGAGTATGTCCTCAGCCTGACAAACCACGGCCCGCGTGACAGCGATGTGCTTGATGATCGCTTCGCGAAGGTAGAAATTCCCCTGATTGCCCTGCGGGCTCTTGTAGCTCGCCGGTTTTCTTTCCAATCCACGCAGTTGCTTGGCACTGACCCGCCGAAAAACGTCAAGCGGAAAGAGACGCGAGTCGACCATGGCAGGGCGAAAATCGATGCTGGCGCCTTTGCGCCCCGCAGAGGGGTAGTCCGGCCGATCGCGCCAAAAGCCCATCGCCGCGGTGACATCCGGGCGTAGCCAAAACTTGTTCAGGCGGTGCGCGGCTGATTCTGCGGCGGGCACTGGGGCGCGCGGCACGGAGGGTATGCGCTCCGCGACATACGTGCCCGCGCCATGTCGAGTCACCGCGTGACCTTCGTTGACCAGCCTCTCGTAGACCTCAGCGGCGGTATTTCGCGACACGCCAAAAAAGGCCGCCGACTTCCTGGTCGCCGGCAATCTGGCACCCGCGGTTAGGCGCCCGTCAAGAATTGCCGCCTTCAGTTCGCGGTGCAGGGTCCGCGAGGACTCGCGCGAACCCTTGGGCCCTAAATCAAGCTCGATCTCGAACAAGGGATCGATTGCGCGTTTACGCGGCGACGACGAGTGGCCCAATTATTTTCCCTCCAAGTGGCCCTTCAGCAATGGCCACCCGCATCCGATGATCTTACCCGACCGACAGCTTAGCGCCGCCGCGGGCGCACCGGCTTGGTTTTGGCGTGAATGAATAATCCTACGGAGACGACGTTGAAATTCTCAAAGCATGTTGCAGTCTGCATCCTGGCAGGTGCGATCAGTGGGATCTCTGCCGCACAGCCCTCCACGCCTATGCGGGACGGCCAGCATGATTTCGATTTCAACATCGGCGTCTGGAAAACGCATATTAAACGTGTTCTGGACCCCCTGTCCGGCTCGACCAAATCGATCGAACTGAACGGCACCGTCACCGTACGAAAGGTGTGGGACGGCCGCGCACAGCTGGAAGAGATCGAGACGGAAGGCCCGAACGGCCACTGGGAAGGATTGACCCTGTTTCTCTACAATCCGCAGGCGCGCCAGTGGAGTCAGAGTTTTGTCAACAGCAAGGTCGGCGTATTGTCGACGCCCCTGATCGGCGCTTTCAAGGATGGGCGCGGAGAGCTTTTTGCCGTGGACACCTTCAATGACCGGTCGATCCTGGTGCGTGCCGTGTGGTCCGACATCACGCCCAACTCCCATCACTTCGAAGAATCCTACTCCGATGACCGCGGCAAGACCTGGGCGCCGGCATTCATTGCAACTTTGACCCGGGAAAAGCCCTGAACGGAGCCCCGTGTAGGACGATCCCGACGGCCTTTTCGGCGGTTCTGCCTTGCACCAGCCGAACACACGGGGGATAACACGCTCATAACAAGGGATTTCCCCAACAAGAGGGATTCATCATGGCCCGAGTACTCATTGCCGACGATCACGCCGTTGTCAGGGCGGGTTACAAGCAGTTCCTGGAGGCCGAGGCCGGCATCACAGCCATCGGTGAAACCGCAAGCGGCAACGAAACCCTAGACCAGCTGCGCCTTCAAGATTGGGACTTGCTGTTGATGGACATTCATATGCCCGACCGCAGTGGACTGGATATCTTGAAGCATGTAACGAGTGGATTTCCGAAGGTTCGCGTGTTGATCATGAGCGCACTGCCGGAGGCGCAATACGCCCGGAACGTTCTTCGAGCCGGCGCCAGCGGCTATCTTTCCAAAGATGGCTCGCCCGAGGAGCTTTTGAAAGCCGTGCGCACGGTTCTCGTGGGGCGCCGATACGTCAGTGCCGCACTTGCCGAATCGATGGCGGCAGACCTCGAGTCTTCGCGCGATCAAAGCCAGCCCCTGCATGACCGGCTGTCCGTCAGAGAATTTCAGATATTCTGCAAATTGGCGGCCGGAGCCGGCGTCGGGGACATTGCCGAAGAACTGAGCCTGAGCGTCAAAACGGTGAGTACTTATCGATCGCGCGTTTTGGAAAAGATGAATTTCACCAGCAATGCAGACATGACCGCGTACGCCCTGCGCAACGGTCTCATCCTATAGACAAGGCTTTGGAGAAGTACCATGCCGGATAAAGCAACTGGTTCA
>Ga0193716_1000208_pt1 | contig 35918 bp, 26 predicted proteins | sample U2c1metaG_FD_145901 | JGI IMG/M metagenome (GOLD analysis project Ga0193716, IMG submission 145901) | Soil microbial communities from a riparian zone of the East river system, Colorado, United States - U2c1 | ecosystem: Environmental > Terrestrial > Soil > Riparian zone | place: USA: East River...
GAAATTCAATACCGGATCGACCGAGGACTGGAAGCCGCGGACGGGGAAGGCTTCCTGGTATAAAATGGTATCCTTACAAAATAGTTTCACTTTTGAGCCGATGCCGGTGCTGTTCTTCGGGTCGCCGAGCAGTGCGACGCGGAGATAGTGGTTGGTGCGTGCATTATTGCGATAGATACCGGCAAAGTCATTTGTATTATTGATAACCAGGTCGAGGGCTCCGTCATTGTCGAGATCAACATAAGCCGCGCCTGCGGACACTGTCTTCTGATCAATTCCCCACTGCGCATTGGCCCGGGAAAATGTCGAATTGCCGTTGTTGCGATAGAGATAACTGGTGCCCGGGCTGGGAGGCATTCTTCCGATGGCCTCTTTTATCGCCTGTTCCTTATTTTCGGTATTGGCGCGCATGGCATTGTCGGCGGAATATTTGAGGAAGTCCATGTCGGTATAATCCTTCACATAACCGTTGGTGACGAGCAGGTCCTTATTTCCGTCGTTGTCAAAATCGGAGAACAGGGCTGACCAGCTCCAGTCTGTATTGCTTACTCCCGAAAGCTGGCCGATCTCGCTAAAGGTGCCGTCACCGTTGTTCTTTTGTAGCATATTACGGCTGTACTGGTAGTAGAAGCCGCGGCTGAACAGCGCCTGGAACTTATTAAAGTTCTCCGCGCCGCTGTGCATTTTTTGCGTGTGATTGTCTTCGGGCAGCATGTCGAGGGTCATCAGGTCGATGAGGCCATCGTTGTTGAAGTCGGCGGCGTCGTTGCCCATGGAGTAGAGAGAGGTCTGGTCCATGCAGTTGCTGAGGCGCTCGGTAAAAGTGACATGGGTGCCGGCGGGTGTGGTGGCTCCGGTTTTGGTCGCGCCGGTGGGTATGGCGCCGGGCTTGGCCGGGCCAGTGGATGCGGCAGTGGGGCCGTTGTTGATAAACAGATAATCGGGTTCATTAAAATCATTGGAAACATACACATCGGGCCATCCGTCATTATTGAGATCGGAGATGGCCAGACCAAGGCCAAAGGTGAGGATATCGGAGTTGATGCCGGACGCGGTAGAGACATCGGTATATACGGGGTGGTGGAGGGTAGGACTGGGATCGTTGCGGAAGAGCTTGCATTCGAAAGCCGGCTGCCTTTCCTTTCTCCAGCCCGGGTTTTCGATGGCTCCCGTCGTATACTGATGAAGGGAGTGGTTGATCAGAAAAAGGTCGAGGTCGCCGTCCTTATCGTAATCGAAGAAGGCCGCCTGGGTGGAAAAGCCCTGGTCGGCAAGGCCGTATTCGGCGGCTTTTTCGGTGAAGGTGAGGTCGCCGTTATTGATGAACAGCAGGTTTTGGCGCCTGGCGGGACTGGCGTCCGCGGAGCGGCATATATAGATATCCGTTAGTCCGTCGCCATTGACGTCTGCCATGGTCGCGCCGGTACACCAGCCCTGGAGTTCGGCGACGCCGCTTTTTTGTGTGATGTCCTCGAATTTGAAATTGCCTTTATTCAGGAAGAGGCGGTTGTGCACCATATTGCCGGTGAACAGGATATCTGGCAGTCCGTCATTGTTGATATCGCCGATGGCAACGCCTGCGCCGTTGTAGAAATAAATATAGTTCAGCACGTTCAGGGATTCGTCGTCGAAGAGGGTATTCTGGAAATTGATACCGGTCTCGTCCTTGTCGAGGCGGGTGAACAGTTTGGCATCGTCGGTACCGGGATGGTGACAGGATGCTAGTAGAAATATAATGGCCGGCAGGGAGAGCAGACGAAGGCGGTTGCGCATAATAAACGGGTTAAAAAAAAGACCCCATCCCAATGGACTCGGGATGGGATCGTTAAGTTAGTGGTTTTTTTAATTCTTATCCCACCACAGCGGTGTAGTTATTTTATCAGGCCCGCCGAGTAACTTGATTGCCTTGTCCACTTCGGCGCCATTGCCATTGTTCTGAATTTCCGTGGTCAGGTAGTTGACCCTTCTGATCCATTGTTTGGTGGGATCCGGAAGATCCGGGTTGTCCGAATTTGCCACGGGATATAATTTGAGTACATGAGATCTTCTGTAATCGGCCCAGGCTTCTTCGCCGTCAGGGAAAAGGGCAAGCCATTTCTGGGTGGCGATCTGTTCCAGTTGTACAGCTTGTGTGGAACCAAAAAGCACCGGTATATCCGTCATAGGAGGCGATTTGAGGAAGTCGCCGGGTGCAATTGGTTTATTGGTGCTGTTGATATAGTTCTGCACCGTTGTGTTGTCGGTAACCCCCCACTGGGCAAGGGAATTCGTGATGCCCTGGTTATAGAGGTCTTTGGCTGTTCCCCCCATGTTCCATCCCAGAAGCGCTCCTTCCGCGCGCAGGAAATACGCTTCGGCGGTACACATTACATTCTGTGGTGTCGATAAGGAGGTGGCCGTGCCGAGGACGACCCCAGCCTTATTAACTATGCCCGAAGATGACCAGCGTTGTCCGACGTGTGAATTCTTGTCTTTATCGTTCGCCGGATCACCCAATTGAGCTACGGTCAGGCCGTTACGCAAGCCCTGGTAGTTGTTGGGGCCGTTGGTTTCGTCGAAAGTTGGCAGGAAATATACGGGCAGGCGGGGATCCTGGTACCCCTTTAATACGGATGCCATGGATGCGCTCATCCGGAATTCATTCCAATCGGACATGATGGAAAGCCCGTTCCCATCGTCTCCGGCCGTAGTCCTCTTGATCAGGGCGTCATCGGCAGGGCTGGCGGTCATGACACCTGCGGTATAGGCAGCTTCCCCTTCCGTTTTTGCACGGGCAGGATCCACTTTGGAGATCCGCATTGCCAGGCGCAAACGCAGGGTATTGGCGAATTTGATCCACGCATCGACTTTTCCTCCGTAGATGAGGTCATAGCTTCCATAGGCAGTCGAGCCTGCAGGCTTGCTTTTCAGGATGTTGACCGCAGCAGTCAGTCTCTTAAAGAAATCGTCATAGATCTTATCCTGCGGATCATAAGGGACTGAAGGGGAAGGAATGCCTGCGCTGAAGTAAGGAATGGGTCCCCAATAATCAGTTACCTTATGGAAGGCCAATACCCAAACGATGTTTGCGATGGCAGCTTCCGCGGACGTCGAATCGTAATTTTTAATAAGGGTTTGCAACTGGGGCACCGCATCGGTGTATACCGGATTAAATGCCGCAACCACCCAGCCTTGTACGATAGTCAGACGATCGGAGCCGAAGTAGGTAGCTTCGCAGGCAAAATACTGTGCATATTGGTCCGCAAACAGGTTTTGAGCCACCTGGTAATTCGCCTGGTTTATGGTTGCTACGGATTGAGCCTTGGAAAAAAGGAAGGGCAGTTCGGCGGGACCGATGGTCGAGATCTTGTTCTTATCCGTATTGATGTCTTTATAATTCTTCGTGCAGGCGGCCCCGAACACGAGGCTGGATAGCAGGAATACAGCTACGCGCCTTTCAAGTATTTTTTTAATTATTTTCATATAATTAGTTGTTATCATTAGAAAGTAAGTTGCAGGTTCAGACCATAACTACGGGTAGATGGCATTGCGAAATATTCCACACCCTGGAAGTTGCCATTACCCAAACTCATATCCGGGTCCATCCACATTTTACGTTTGCCTAAGCCCGGTATATCCATAATGGATTTTCCACGGTAGATCCAAAACACGTTGCGGGCGATGGCGGAAAGCCTGGCCGTTTTAATAACATTAAAGTGTATAGGCAGATCGTATCCAAGAGAGAGTTCTCTCATCCGGATGCTGGTCGCGTTGTATGCAAAGAAATCTGCATTCCCGTAACGTTGTGCGGAAGCTTTTGTCCAGAAGTCCTGGGCGCTGATGGCTTTCGAAACCGGAGCGCCACTGGTGCCGTCTACGCCGCCCAGGATCCAACCGCCTTCCCGGTATTTGCTGGTAGCCTCAGGGATCCCGCTGAATGCGAGATTCATTTCGGTACCCGAGACAAGGGTGCCTCCGATCCTGCCATCTACCAATACTCTTGCGGTGAATGCTTTGTATCTGAAGCTATTGGTCATACCCACAGTCTCCCTCGGATTGAAATTTCCGATGACTTTTGGCAGCCCGCCTGTTTGATAGGTAGTAAGAGGAGTACCGTCGGGATTGAGTTCAAAATTACCTTTGGTATCTTTCAGCCAGTAGTTGGACTGAAGGTCCCCATAACTACCGCCCTCTACTGCAATAGGCCTGATAGAACGCAGAAAACCAGGCTTTGCGTCCCCGGTCAGGTAAGCGGTCTTAACGAGATCGCTCAGACTAATGATCTTGTTCCGGTTGAGCGCTAAATTTACTGCGATATCCCAGGTGAAATCTTTAGTCCTGACGGGGGTTGCATTTATGACCAGTTCCAATCCCTGATTCCGAATCTTACCAGCATTTATGTATTGGGTGGCATAACCCGTTCCGACCGGGAGATCAAGGCGGAGCAATTGGTTAACAGAATTGCTTTTATAATAGGTCAGCGAAAAACCGAACATGTTGTTCAGGAACTTTGCCTCAGCGCCAAACTCTAAATTTCTTACGATCTCAGGTTTTACATTGGGGAAAGGAAGAATGACGTCCCGGGATAAGAAGCCATTACCCGCGCCCTGACCATAGGAGTATGTTGGGAAAAGCAGGCCGAACTGGCCTCCGTTGCCCACCTCGGCATAGCTGGCACTTGCTTTTAAGAAGGAAATGGCGGTGGGAAGGACGAACAGGTCGGATAATAACGCGGATGCTCCCACCGAATAATACTGATAGGAATAAGGGGAAGGCAGGCGGGAGTCCCAGTCATTGCGTAAGCTGGCATCCAGGAAAATTGCGTCCTTGAATGAGAAGTTTGCCTGGCCGAAAACAGCATGCGTCTGAACGTCCTGTCCTGCAGAAAGGAAGGCCGGGGTCGTGGCAAAATTCAGGCTGAACTTATTCGTTACATTTAAGCCATCGGCCTTGGACTGATCCGAGGTAAATTGGTTATCCTGGTAAATAGCGCCAAAATGGTAATTCACTTTCAGATCTTTGGTGATCTTATTGGTGCCATCGAAGATCAGGTCAAACCATTTCTGGGTGGTGACGATATTGTCTTTTTGGTAAAACCCTCCAGCTTTGGTCGCCCACAGGATGGTGCCCTGCTGGTATTTTGTCTCTATTGCATCAAAGGTCCTGTCCAGGTTTGCCCTGCCAGTCACATTCAGCCAGCTGGTGAGCTGGAGCTTTGCGGATATAAACCCAATGACCCGGTTCCTGTTTTGATTCTGGGCCGTATTATTAAGCATCCAATAAGGGTTCTGATAGATCCCGCTATTTGTGGATGGCCATGGAGCGGCTCCCGGTATATTGAAGCTGTTAAATACCTGGTATTGTTCAGCATCAGACGTGGGCACATTCCGGGGGATCTGATAAATATCGACGACCGGGGAGTTCTCCTCGCCAGTGCGGGGTCTGTTCTTTATGTCCTCGACCAGATAGGTGATCTTGGCATCGGTAGAGAACCTTTTCCCGAACTGATTGGTTTGCCGCAGGGTCACGGTATGGCGCATCATGTTATTTTTTGGTATGATGCCGTGTATATTATTATTTGTATAAGATAAATAGGTGGTCGACTTTTCCGATCCACCGGATACGCTGATGGAATTGTTCAGACTGGCGCCCGTCCTGAAAAGATCCCTTATATTATCCGGTTGCGCCGAGTAGGCAGCTTGTTTGCCCAGATAATCGGTATAGGTCTGGCCTGTCATCTTTGCTCCCCAGCTCGTTCCCTTGGAAACATCCAGTAACCCATTAGCACCCTGTCCATAGGAGTTTTGCACTTTTGGCAATGCAAAAGGAGATTCCGCGGTTATTCCGGAATTGATGTTGATGGAGGCCTTTTCTTTTGCTCCTTTTTTTGTAGTTATGACAATCACTCCATTACCCGCCTGGCTTCCGTATAGGGCCGCCGCCGATGCACCGCGGAGGACGGTGACCGACTCGATATCGTCCGGATTGATACTGGATGCTCCATCGGATCCCTGGATAGAGCCGAAATCGCTTCCGGACATACTGTAGGTGCTGTTGTTGATGGGTACACCATCCACCACGATCAGGGCATTGTTCGATTGCTGGATGGAGCGGTTTCCCCGCAACACAATTCTTGCCCCGCTGCCGGGACCGCCGGAGCCTTGCGTAATGACAGCATTGGCCACTTTACCCTGGAGGGAATTCAGGACATTGTTGGCATCTCTGACGCCGGTCAGTTCCGCCGGTTTTACCGTTTGGGTTGCATAAACCAGGGTTTTTTCCTGTCGTGTGATACCCAGGGCGGTTACGATGACTTCGCCCAGCTGTTTGTTCTCCGTGCTGAGCAAAATATCCACTGTCCTTTCTTCGGCTCCGACAGCTACTTCCTTAGCTGCGAAGCCAATAGATGTAATAATAAGGATCACTCTGCCCTGGGGCACGGTGATCGTAAATGCGCCAGCCCCGTCGGCGGTGACCGTCTTTCTAGCGCCTTTGACCGTGATGGTCGCTCCGGCGATAGAGGATTTGTTTGTTTCCTCGGAAATTTTCCCGGTAATGGTTCGCTCTTGGGCAAAAGCAAGGAAAGAGCATGCCAGAAAGAACAAACACAACAAAGGTGTTTTTTTCATCATTAGCAGTTTTTTGGTTTATATAATAAGTGTTACCGGATAGCTCTTTGTAATGTTATAAATTTAACTACTTAATAACTTTTTTTAACAATTCGCGCAAACGTTTGCTTTAAGATCATGCAATCGTTTGTGTACGGTCAGCTTTCAATTGCGTACGCTAGCTTTTCACGAGGAAACTGCCTAAAACCCTGGAAACAATGGATTTAAGCTGTGTGGATTGGTCTTGATAGTGTTGCAGGAGGGTAATCTGGTTGCGGGCGCGAATGTAGTTGTGGCCTTCGTAGCGGCTGCCATAGTAGACATCGTCATTGAGGTAATCGGAAAGGAACCGAAGTGCCTGCATATAAAGCATGAACTCTCCGGCATAGGTAAAGGTCTCTTTTTCGATGGGGGTCAGCACATCGTTCATCTCGCTGAGATAACCGCGGACGATGGCCTCGAAGAAGGGTTCGCGAATTTTTATGCGGGAGATCTGGCTTTCTTCTTCGGTTACGGGAGAGAGGTAAGTGCGGAACATATCCCCGACGTCGCTGATGAAATAACCGGGCATGACGGTATCCAGATCGATGACGCAGAGGCCCTGGCCATTCTGATCGAACAGTACATTGCTGATCTTGGTATCGTGATGGGTGACGCGGAGCCGGAAGCCCGGGTCGGCGCAAATGGCTTCGTATTGTCTTACGATCTGGTTTTGGGATTCCAGGAAGCCGATGAGGTGGGCGGCTTTTTGGATGCGTTGCGGATTACCCTTCTCCAGGGCGAGCCGGAAGTCCTTGTAACGGCGGGAGAGGTCATGAAAGCCGGGCAGGGTGTGATGCAGCCTGTCTGCGGGAAAGCCGGAAAGCATGCGGGTAAACTCGCCGAACTTTCTTGCTGCTTCATAAGCCTGTGAAGGATTGTCGACGACGTCGATGGTGATAGAATTTTCGATAAAAGGATAAAGGCGGAAATACTTGTCGGGGGCCAGCCGGATGAGGTTCTTACCGTCGCGGGACGATATGGGCCGTGGGAAAAGGACATCGGGATAATGGGCAGAGAGATAGGTGCTGATCTGGTGGATATTGTCGGCGATCAGCGTCGGGTCGGAAAAGACTTCAGAATTGATCTGTTGCAGGATAAAGTTTCCCTGCTGACACCGGATGAACCAGGTACGATTGATGAGGCCGCTACCGTGCGGGATGACCTGGCAGGTATTGTTGTCGAAGCCATATGCAGAAAGGACCGGGTCCAGCATGGAAGGGTGTTTGTTGGCGAGGTAAAATTACCGAAGAATTTGCTGGAATTTATGCGCAAACGGTTGCGTCATTATTTCCTGGAGTGAATTATCAACTGCCCATTAATGACAATATTCTGAAAAGTCTCCGGTTCGTCCGCTTTTCCCGGTTCATCCACCTTATGGAGCAGCTCTATCAGGATCTCGGCTGCTTTTGCTCCCTGTTTGTAGGGGTATTGCTCTACACTGGCCATCGGAGGATGTTCGAGGTAGCTGGTGATGTGGAGGTTGGCATAACTGACAAAACAGATGTCTTTGTTGATCTTCAGCTTTTGCTGGCGGGCATATTGCATGGCATCAAGTGCAATGTAGTCGCTCATCGCAAGGATGGCCGTTGGCCGGGGTCGTTGGCCCAGCAGGACCTGCATTGCCTTGTGCGTGCTCTCGCGGGTGAGGTCTGTGGAGACGACGAGGCCCATGTCTATTTTGAGCCGCCGTTTTATCAGGGCCTGTTTATAGGTCTCTGTTCTTTCCATGGATGACTTCATTTGCTCGGGGCCGTTGAGGACCCCGATGCGGCGATGTCCTTTTTCGATCAGGAACTCAATGGCCTCACGGGTACCGCTGTTCATATTGGAATAGACTTTATTGAAGTCGGGCAGTGTGGGGACGCGGTCGAAGAAGACGACGGGTATATTGTAATTTTTGAGTGCGGTGAAATGTTCGTAGGAGCAGGTTTGTTTGCTCAGTGAAACGATGATGCCGTCGACGCGGTTATTCTTGAAGGTGGTGATGATCTGTCGTTCGCGATCGATATCGTCCTTGGACTGGCTGATCAGGACGCTGTATTTGTTCTGGCTGGCCGTTTCTTCGATGCCATTGATGGCTTCGGAGAAAAACTCTTCTTTAAGATTGGGAAGGACGACGCCGATGGTAAAGGTCTTGCGTTGTTTGAAGAAAATGGCGGCCTGGTTGGGTTCATAGTGAAGCTCCTGCGCCAGCTTTTGCACGCGCATCCGGGTTCGCAGCCCGATGCCGGGGTGGTCGTGCAGGGCCCTGGAGACCGTTGAAACGGAAACATTGAGCTGTTTCGCTATTTCCTTGATGGTAGGGAGCTTGACGTCCTTCATGGAACAAAAATAGGGGTTTCCGGGTAGGCCGGGTAGGGTTTTAGGACCCGGGGCGTCCGGGCATAAAAAAAACCCGCCGGGGTCGCAGCGGGTAATTCATTCACTGTAAAGGGTTGATTTGCGATGCTACAGTGGTCTCAGAGACAGGCACAGGCAAGGTTCCGGGTGGTTTTCATCGGTTTGGATCTTAGGGTCTACGGGTAGGATCAGGTTTTTTTAGGGGATAGGGTCGGGATCCCAAAGGGTCGGGTACGGATCTCAACTGGTCTTAAAGGATACGGACGTTTGGACGTTGGACTTTTCAGGACATTGGACATGGACATTTGACACTTGACATTGGATTTTTCAGGACATTTTCATCAGGACATTGGATCTCATTCTTTGGTTCAGGTAGGGGTTTTGGGTTTTCGGATTATTGGATCTTGCAACGGGATTTTATGTTCAGGTGTTCGTTCCAGCGCTTTGACAACACAAAGAAACGACAGAACCACCGGCTTGCCTGAGGTTTATGCATGCAGTTCAACAAGTTGATTAGTAAACTTAACAGACTTTAGGAACAAACCCCTAGATATGGGTAGTTTCCGAAGCAAAAACTCGTGCTTTTACGATAGGCCAAGGCTCCCGGAAGGCATTTTTTGCTCCAAAATCGGGATATTTGGGCATGGCAATCAGCACAGTTAAGGTCTTAAAGACAGAAATTCTCTCGGATAACTGGTATACGTTAAGAAAAATAACTTACCAGCGGCAAAAAGAAGACGGCACAACGGAGACCAATACCCGGGAAACATATGACAGGGGGGACGGCGCGGCCATTCTTTTATACAACAAACTAACCCGAACGGTCATCCTCACACGTCAATTCAGGCTGCCGACCTTTATCAACGGCAACGCGGATGGGATGTTGATCGAAGCCTGTGCGGGGCTGCTGGATAAGGATCAGCCTGATGTCGCGATCAAACGTGAAACGGAAGAAGAGACGGGATACAAGATCTCCGCAGTAGAAAAGGTATTTGAAGCGTATATGTCTCCCGGCTCGGTGACGGAGATGCTTTATTTCTTTATCGCTGAATATTCGAGTGATATGAAAGTGCATGAAGGCGGCGGTCTGGAAGAGGAGCAGGAAAATATCGAGGTGCTGGAACTGCCGGTCGACAAGGCTATGCAAATGCTCAGTTCGGGTGAGATCAAAGATGCAAAGACGATAATGCTGCTTCAATACATCAAGTTGAGGGGGCTATTCTAAACTTTAACACCGGAGGCATTTTATTAGGTCTACCTTGCTCTCATTGCCGGTTATTCTACCGGCAAATAAATCAGATTGTATGTCAAATATCACACAGATCGTAAATGTCGACAAGAAAATGACGACATTGAAGAAGGGTGTTGTTGCGTCGGGACTGGGTAAGACACTGAGTGAGTCGGGACCTTACACAATCTTTGCTCCTTCGGATAAAGCGTTTGAAAAGCTGGATAAGAAATTAGTCGAAAGCCTGCTGGAGCCGGCGAACAAGGCTAAGCTGACTGAGCTGTTGAATCATCACGTTGTCGCCGGAAAGATCCATCAGAAAGATCTGAAAGACGGCGATAAACTGAAAACACTAAGCGGCGGCGAACTGCATGTCGTCGTAAAAGAAGGAGTCGTCAGTATTGATGGTGCCTCTATCCAGGGTCAGGAAGTAGAAGCTTCGAACGGATCAGTATTCTCACTGGATACGGTGATTCAGAAGAAATAATATATTATTTCTCTGCGAGGCCGCTTCGGGACACCTTGAAGCGGCTTTTTTTTGCGCTGCATTACGTATATTTAGGCATGAGAAAGCTTGTCTTATTTATTCTTGGTCTTACCGGTCTGGCCACAACATCCTACGCACAAATGACCGCCCTGCAAATCAAAACAAGCAATGGCATAGTAGAAGGTGTACTGGAAAAGTCCGGTGTACGATCGTTCAAGGGGGTGCCATTTGCTGCGCCGCCCGTGGGTGGACTGCGATGGAAAGAGCCACAGCCTGCGAAGAACTGGACGGGGGTCAGGAAATGCGATCATTTCGCGGCTATGGGTGTGCAGCCACCTATCTATAGTGATATGAAATTCCGGGCTTCGGGCATCGACGAAGACTGTCTTTATTTGAATGTATGGGTGCCGGCATCGTCTGGCGGCGCTGCGAAAGGGAAGGCGGCGGGGCTGCCGGTGCTGGTGTATTTTTTTGGAGGCGGGTTTGTTGCGGGGGATGGCTCTGAAGGGCGTTATGATGGCGAAGGGATGGCTACGAAAGGTGTCATTGCGATCACAGTCACCTACCGGTTGGGGGTATTCGGATTTTTGGCCCACCCTGAGCTGACCCGGGAATCGCCGCATCATGCATCCGGCAATTATGCGCTGCTCGATCAGACGGCGGCCCTGCGTTGGGTGAAAGAGAATATCAGGGCTTTTGGCGGAGATCCGGACCGGGTAACCATCGCCGGTGAGTCGGCGGGATCGGTGTCGGTCAGCGCCCAGATGGTCTCTCCCTTGTCGAAAGGTCTGATCAACGGAGCGATAGGAGAAAGCGGTTCTTTATTAGGCGCCTTGCCACCGGTTCCGCTGGATGGTGCAGAGCAGACAGGGGTAGCTTTTGCCAAAAGCTGTGGGGCGACCTCGTTGGCCGAATTGAGGGCCATGCCGGCAGATAAAATACTGAAGGCTGCAAAAAAGTTCAGCAATTTCCGTTTCCCGATGACGATCGACGGCTATTTTTTGCCAAAGGATCCGGCTGCCATCTTCCAGGCAGGGGAGCAGGCGCATGTGCCATTGCTGGTGGGCTGGAATTCTGATGAAGGCAGTTATCACTCGATCATCGGCAACGAACCGGTCACCCGGGAGAATTATGAAAAGGGGGTACGGAAACAATATGGTGCGGCGGCGGATACGATCCTGCGACTCTATGCTGTTGCAACGGACGGCGACGTAGAGCAGGTTGGGACAGACCTGGCAAGCGACAAATTTATCGCATTCAGCACCTGGCGCTGGGCGAATGAGCAGGCTAAGACCGGTGGCAAACCTGTGTATCGTTATTATTTCGAACGGGCAAGACCGGAAGTTAAACCGGTGCGCGGAGCTGTTCACTCGGCGGAGATAGAATATGCGCTGGGCAATTTGCAGCTGAACAAGGTCTACTCCTGGACGCCGGATGACTATGCGATATCTACTCTTATGCAGGAATACTTTGCCAACTTTATAAAGAAGGGTGATCCCAATGGGGCGGGTTTGCCTGTATGGCCTGCGGCAGAAAGTGAAGGGCCTGCACAGGTGATGCATATCAATGTACAGACAAGGGCGGAGGAGGAGAAACACAGGGAGAGGTATTTGTATTGGGAAAATAAGTAAATTACCGTCTACTATGACCTCTAAACCTGTCTTACTATCGATTATTGTTTCCCTTTTGCTTTTTTCCTGTCAGCAATCAGAGAACACTGACTATAGCACTCCTACCGAGACCCTCATAAATACCAGCATATTTCCGATCCAGCCGATGCAGCTGGAGGCGCCTGCGAATCTGCGGCTTTCCTATGTCGGCAGGACGGTGACGGATAGCTCTGTTTTCTACCAGGTGATGGCCACCTATAATGGAGAGACTTTTGGATTTAACCTGAGTGTCCCGAAGCAAGAAGATGGGATGACGTATTTTTCAGGTACGGGGAAGGTCAGCGACAATTTTCTTCATTTCATGCAGGGGATCTATGGGAGACCTGTCGATACGACGATCCGCTTTGGGGATGATGTGTCCGCACATTTTGTGGCACTGGGGGCATTGCTAAGTGATGGTATCACTCATTCACATGACGGTACAGTTCATGTACCTGACAGCACGGGCCGTTCCCTGGAGAACCTGGGCACTGAGAATAAGCTGATCTTCCGGAATGCGACGACCGGCGACTCTGCGGAACTTTACCTGGATATTAATGAAAAGGACCATTGGATCGGGCTGGCCGAGAGAGATTCGCTTTACCGCGGCCGGCTGATCAAGGCGATGGCGCAGCATTAGTCGCGTGCTGGCACCGCTTTGGCCGCGTACTGGCGCCGCGGACCCGAGGAGGATCATCGGGGTGTTGCAGGATTATAAGAAGACATTTATCCATGTGATGACCGATAAAAAAATAACCCGGGAAGATAAAATCCCCCGGGTTGGATAAAGTGTAATGTTGCACCAGGTCTAATGGTGAACGTCAACGTCGAATCTGACTCCTTCAGGCGGTGGTGTATGATGGCGATCGTACCAGCCACGGGTGTGGTGGTGATTCTCATGATAATAATGTGATTCGTAACAACTCGTTAAAGAAAAGGCGATTACTCCCAGAAAGAGTGCTACGCTTATTATGTTCTTTATTGTGTGTTTCATAACGAATAGTTTAATTATAAGGTGTAAAAACCCTGCCAACAAAAAATAGGGCTAAATCAAGCCATTAAACGCCAAAAAGGAGGGAAAATTGTAGATATTTTTCCTCGTGGTTGTTATGCGGGTTTAATTAGAAAACCCGATAGACTAGGTCTATCGGGCCTTTAATAGCTGATACATTTACTGGATCCAGCAACGGGGTTTAGGGGCTTTGCGGTAAAAATTTTACCGCGCACAAAAGTATTTTTATATTAGCATTCAAAAAATAGACCCCGGGGTCCAATTATCGTTAAGGCGCAGATGCCATAAGAGCCTGATCCGGCAGCGCGTTCAGCAAGGCGAGAGCGGCCCAGTTGGTGGCGGTAGCCGAAATATATTGATTTTCGTCATAAGGCGGAAAATCGCTGTTGAAGAACGGTTGGATGGCAAAAGCTCTCGTCTCCATGATCCAGGCCCCACTGGCATCCTGATGTTTCAATAACCAGCTGACACCTTTTTGGTAGGCAGGGTCCTGTGGCTGGAGGGTGCCGCTTTCGGACAAGGCATAGAGGGCCTGACCGGTGGCATAGGCGTCACTGCTCATGGTCGGTAATTGCGACCAGCTGCCATCGGGATGTTGCAGGGCCAGAAGACGGGCGGCTACTTTCTCTTTTTCCTGTCTGCTGCTGCCGCACCATTGTAGTCCCAACAATTGGAAATTCATTTCCTGCTGAACGTCGGCGACGGTATTCTCCAGCCATCGTTTTGTACGGCTGACCACCTGCTCCACTCTTTTGTTTTGGGCGGGTGGGGCATATAACTGGATGGAACGTACGCAGATGGAAGCCAGGTGCATCTCTCCGCTTTCCAATGGCGGGCGGCCAAACTCCGCTCCGAAGGTGCCATCGGGTTTTTGCTGGTTTATGAGATAATCAACGGAAATATCGGTATAGGGATCGGGCTGATATTTTTCCGCGGCCAGGCCCATGAGGACATAGGGTGCGATGAACTTGGCGGGAACAAACAAGTCGGGCTGATTGATATTACAGGCAAAACGCATGTTGCCAACCATCGACTGGATCCGCTGTGTTTTGAAGGTATCTATAAAGGCTATTCCTTTTATTTTACTTTTTTCTTCCAGCATGGAGGTCATGGTATTGTGATGACAGGAGGCGCAATGGAGCTTTGCCCGGGCGGTGAACTTATAACCGCTGGTCTGAAGGATGGACAGGCTTTTGCTGACGGAAAGCCGGATTTCGGCGGCGGAGGGTTCGGCGCCGGTGGCAGAAGCTTCAGCGTCTGTAGCGGGATTCATCCAACTGATGGCAGTGGCAGCGATGATCACGGTAGCTGCTGTCAGGAGTAGAACGGGAATTATTTTTGTGCGCATATCTTTTGATTGAAAGGATGGACAATTTATTTTGGTGATGCCTGCAGGAGCTCGGCGGATCTGGTATTCCCTTTTTTACGTGCGAGGGACAGGGCATCGACACCCCCCTTTGTTTTTTCTGAAGCCAGCGCACCGTGTTCGAGGAGGGCCTGCGTCAACGCGGGATGATCGGTCTCCGACTGTTGCAGGCACATCAATGTCGTGTATCCTTTTTTACATTTAGCATTGACATTGGCGCCGTGGTCCAGTAAATAATAAAAGGAGGGTTCGTCGTCATTGAGGGCGGCCAGCATCAGCGGGGTCAGACCCCGAAGATCGGGAAGGAAGGTGTCGGGTGTGATGACATTGACATCAGCGCCATGGTCGACTAGCATTTTCACCGTCTGAAAACCCCGATAAGAAAGGGCGGCGCTAATGGGATAGTCTCCGATGGAAATGGTGTCGTTGGGCCGGAATCCCAATGACAGCAGCATGCCGACCAGCGCCGTATCATTTGAGCTGGAAGCCATATAGAGTAAAGCATTATCGCGCGCGCTGCGTTTGGGATCGGCGCCATGGGCCACCATCTTTTTAAACAAGGGCGTCGTGCCCGGGAAACTGACCAGCTTGACGAGCGGGGTGTAGTGCTCCTTTGAAAGCATATTCGGGTCCGCGCCGTGATTGAGCAGGATGAGCGTTTTTGTTTCGTCCGGGACGGCGAGCCACAGGGCGGTGATGCTGTCGTCATCGGCATAATTGACTTTGGCGCCATGATCCAGGAGGACCTGCATTTCTTCAGGAGTGCCGCTGAGGGTTGCGATCATCAGGGCGGAGAAGCCATTCATCGTCGCGTTGGCATCGGCGCTGGCGGCCATTTTTTGTTTCAGCGCCGTTACATCCCCGGACCGGATGATGCGGAAGAGTGCCGTGTCGGACGGTGGGCCGGATTCCGAAGCTGCGGCGGCCTGCTTTGCTGCAGCGCGTATTTCAGCGCGGGATCCCGGGGACTTTATTGGAGGTTTTTCCGGAGGTTGGGCGCCGGACTGTGCGAAAAGGCAAATGGGTAGACAGAGCAAAAAGATGCCCATCCATTGGAGGATCGGGTTGGAATGTTTCATTTCGATTTTTTTTACCGAGTGAAGTGGTTTGAAGTAGCGTAGGATGCGGTAAAAAGTTCAGAGTGGCAGGTGGGTCGGCGGAATATATTAAAAATAATTAAAAGGTATGGGATTAGCAAGGATTCCCGAAAAACTACCACAAGTGGGTATAAGGCGTGGTGCGTTGGATGATGGCTACGCGGCCGATGTATTTTTTATCTTTGCGGAATAAATCAGCTTTATGAAAAATTACATTGTATTATTTAGGGAGCCGGATGGCAGGACTGTGCCGCATAGCGAGGAGGAGATCGGCCGGCACCAGCAGAACTGGAAGTCATGGTTTGGGGAGTGGAGTGGAAAGGGGAAGGTAGCTGGTGGAAGCGGGCTTAGCCTGGAAGGTAAAGTGATAAAGGGGGAAGGCCAGGTGAGTGAGGGTATTCACCGGGTGGGGACGGAGATAGTGGGAGGTTTTTTACTGTTGAAGGCGGAGAGCCTGGAGGAAGCGGTAGGGATAGCGGAGAGCTGTCCTATTTATGAGTTTGACGGGTATGCCGAGGTGAGGGAGATGCAGGGTTAGTGGCTGCGTGATCATCTGAGCCAGGATGCGCGGTCATTTGCTGGTTGCCCGATCAGGCGTCCAGCCCAAGCCGCATCCCGATCAGGTCTTTTACGAAACCTGCTCTTTCGTAGGCTGCGATGGCGGGGGTATTGCCGCTATAGACGTCGAGGCGGAGTTCCGTAATATATTGCGAGCGTGCCCATTTTGAAAGGGCGTCGATGATCAGCCGGTTGACCCCTTTGCCTCGGTGTTTGGGGACGACATACATAAAACCAAGATAAGCGTGATGGGTATGCCTGTAATAGTGTTTGGCCTTTTCGATGCGGGCATAACCTGAGCCGATGAGTGCGCCCTCCTGTTCGGCAACTACGAGCTCAACTTCAGGAGCAGTTATCATATAGTTGAGATCGTAATAGTGCAAGGGGTCTGGTTTCAGGGTTGGATCGAAGGGGCGTTCGGCCAGGATGACGCCCTGTTCGAAGCGGAGCAGCGTGTCGAGGTCTGCGTTAGTAGCGGTTCTGACGATGATGGGAGCCATGCCTAAAGATAAGGATAATGCCGTAACTTTAGTATATGCCAGACCCATACAATAACAGGATACGTCAAGTGTTGCTGCTGATCGTGATCATCGGATTGGCCTTGTTGCTCTTTAAGGAGTTGTATGCTTTCTTCCCGGGTTTTCTGGGCGCCATTACGTTGTATATCCTTTGCCGGAACTTCTATTTTATCCTGACAGTGAAAAAGCGCTGGAACAAGGCGCTGACGGCCGCGCTCTTTATGGTGGGCTTTCTTATCTGCGCCGGTCTGCCAGTCTATCTTGGCATCCGGATGATGACGACAAAGCTCAATTCTATTTTTTCGGATACGGAGGAGGTGATGCAGGTGTTGCGTACTTTTTCGCAGCAGGTGAAGGGGTGGACCGGGTCGGAGATATTGACCAATGAAAATATTGCGAAACTGCAGAAGGCTGTCACCGGTTTTATTCCCACTTTGCTGAACAGTACGGCTTCGATACTTGCCAATCTTATTATGTTGCTGTTCCTTTCTTTTTTTATGTTTACGAACAGCCGGGAGATGGAGAAGGGGTTGACCGCATTTATCCCGTTGCGGGACGATAATATCGGGATACTCGCCAAGGAGACAAGAACGATGGTCAGGGCCAATGCCATCGGCATACCGCTGATCTCGCTGATACAGGGCTCTGCCGCGCTGCTGGGATATATGATATTTGGGGTAAAGGACTATGTGCTTTGGGGTTTTCTCACGGGGCTGTTTGCATTTTTCCCGGTGGTGGGGACGATGATCGTCTGGATACCGGTTGTAGTATATCTTCTTTCCTCCGGTCATACGGGACAGGCCATCGGTCTGGGGATCTACAGCCTGGTCGTGACGGGTAATATCGATACGGTAGCGCGTGTCACGCTGCTGAAGGGACTTGGGGACGTGCATCCGTTGGTAACCTTGCTGGGGGTCATCGTTGGGCTTAAGTTATTTGGTTTTTGGGGGTTTATTTTCGGACCCTTGCTGATAAGCTATTTTTTATTGCTGTATAAGATCTACAGTAAGGAGTTCGGGTCCTTGCAGGCGGACCGGCAGAGGAGCTGATAGACTCCGGGGGTAAGGCCTTCTGATTTTTTGAAGGTCCGAACAAAATAATTGACATCGCTGAAACCGCATAAGCTGCTGACCTGGCTCACGGTGTTGGCTGCATCTGCCAGCAGCTGGCGCGCCAGCTTTATCCGCTCGCGGGTGATGTATTCGAGGGGCGTGATCCCAAACTGCTCTTTAAACCACTTGAAGAATATGTTCCGGCTGAGGTAGGCTTTCCGGCTCAGCAGGTCTACGGGTATCCGTTCGGTAAGATGCTCGTGAATATATTGTAGTACAAAATGCAGACGGCTGCTGTTGCCTGCCCCGACATCCTCTGCCAGCCGGAGGTGCTGGCTTTGCAAGATCCGGATGAGCAGTTCCTTCAGGCTAAGATCGGCGTAGATGTTCTTTTTGCCCTCGCCGCTGCTGCAAACACGGATGAGCTTGTTGATCAGCTCGGTGACATCATTGTCGTTGTTGAAATGGTACTGACTGAAATGCAGCTTCCATTCGCCTTTTTCGTCTTCCGCACTATTATAATAAGCATTCAGGTATTCGAGAGTATCCAGGATATAATGGCTGTCGACGGTCAGGGCGATACATTGGGTCGGATTGTCCAGTCCGGCCTCGGGGAAGTCGATGACCATGGGCTCGCTGGCGGGGACGATGACCGTCTCTCCCGGAAGGTAATCGAAGGCCGGCTGATCGAGAAGGTGCATGATCTTTTTTCCCCGCACCATGCTGGTGATCACGAAGTCACTAAAACGCAGGGGAACATGGTAGCTTTGCTCGTAACTTTCGAAGACGTTGAGCTCACAGTGTTTCAGGTTAAAAATGGTCCTGTTCTCCGTCAGCGTTTGTAGTCGCCCGGGGTGGGTCAATGGAATGGTTCGCAGTGGATTTTTTACAGGCATAACACTTTTTTACAGGCATGACACCATAACACTATAAGTTACGCAATTTTTGTGCACGCTAAAAAGACAGGTACGATTGTGCTATAAATAAATACAAAATTTAACAGGACAGTGGCGTTTGGTCGGCAAATTTGTGGTCTAAACTTTTTGCTATGCCTACATCTGCAACGGCTGCTGCGCCAGCCTCTACTCTGGCGTCCCGCCCTTCCTTCAAAGATAGATACGATCACTTTATCGGTGGGAAATGGGTGAGTCCTGACAGTGGGGAATACTTTGACAATATCTCGCCTATCGACGGAAAGGTCTTCACACAGGCCGCCCGGGGAAATGCCCGGGATATCGAAAAGGCCATCGATGCGGCGCACACTGCATTCCCTCTGTGGAGCAGAACGGCTGCAGCCTATCGGAGTAATATCCTGTTGAAAATGGCCCAGATCGTGGAAGACAACCTGGAATACCTGGCCATCGTAGAAACCATCGACAACGGAAAGGCAATAAGGGAAACCCGCGGCGCCGACCTGCCGCTGGTAATCGATCATCTCCGGTATTTCGCCGGTGTCATCCGAAGTGAAGAAGGGACGATCAGCGAGCACGACGAGACGACGGTGAGCATCAATCTCCATGAGCCTATCGGCGTCGTGGGACAGATCATCCCCTGGAACTTCCCGCTGCTGATGGCCACCTGGAAGATGGCGCCGGCTCTGGCGGCAGGCTGCTGCGTGGTCCTGAAACCCGCTGAGCAGACTCCCACCAGCATAATGGTCCTCATGGAGCTGGTCGGCCATCTGCTGCCTCCGGGTGTACTCAACATCGTCACTGGCTTTGGCCCTGAGGCGGGTAAACCGCTGGCTTCGTCACCACGCGTGCAGAAAGTCGCCTTTACCGGCGAGACGACGACGGGCCGGCTGATCATGCAATATGCTTCTGAAAATCTTATTCCTGTCACCATGGAACTGGGTGGTAAAAGCCCGAACATCTTCTTCGAATCCGTCATGGCCCAGGACGATGAATTCCTGGACAAGACTATAGAAGGCGCGGTAATGTTTGCCTTCAACCAGGGTGAAGTATGTACCTGTCCCAGCCGGATCCTGGTGCATGAAAAGATCTACGATCAATTTATGGAGCGGGTCATCCGCCGTACAAAGGCCATTAAAATGGGCAATCCCCTGGACAGCACGGTGATGATGGGGGCGCAGGCTTCCGAAGACCAATATAACAAGATCCTCAGCTACCTGGACATCGGCAAACAGGAGGGGGCAAAACTGCTTTGCGGCGGGGAAGCGTTCCATCAGAACAGCGGTTTGGAACACGGCTACTATATCCAGCCTACCCTGTTCAAAGGGAATAACAAAATGCGCATCTTCCAGGAAGAGATCTTTGGACCGGTCAGCTGTGTCACGACATTCGGCTCCACGGAAGAAGCGATAGACATCGCCAACGACACCCTCTATGGACTTGGCGCGGGTGTATGGACCCGGGACGCACACGAACTCTACCAGGTGCCGCGGGCTATCCGGGCGGGACGGGTTTGGGTCAACTGTTATCATACTTATCCGGCACATGCTCCGTTCGGCGGATATAAAAAATCGGGTTTTGGCAGGGAAACCCACAAGATGATGCTGAATCACTATCGTCAGACAAAAAATATGTTGATCTCCTATAGTAAAGCCAAACTGGGGTTTTTTTGATGAATGTCCCCCGCATCATATCGACTGAGAAAGCGGATGAGTTGATCAACCGGCTAAGGGAAGAACACGGCCAGCTGATGTTTCATCAGAGCGGTGGTTGTTGTGACGGGTCTCAACCCATGTGTTTTGCGGAGGGCGAATTCAAAACCGGCAGCAGTGACGTATGTCTCGGTGTGGTCAATGGCTGCCGGTTCTTTATGAGTGCTGATCAGTGGGAATACTGGAAGCATACGCAGCTGATACTGGATGTAACGCCGGGCCGTGGGAGCAGCTTCTCGCTTGAGATCCCATTGGGGGTGCGGTTTCTGATCCGCGGCCGGGTGTTTACGGATGAAGAGAGGCGGGCGCTTGATACTGCGCCAGCAACCGGCTGAGTCGGCTTCTGCGCAGTTGCCGGACTCCTAGGCAGTTAGGGCGTTTGTCCTCACCCGGGAGTTTACAGCGATAGACCTGCGATCCTGCAAACGATTGTAACAAACATAAGATACCATCAGCACAGCGAGCACGACCAACGGGAAATAGGTCTGGCCGCTGCTGAGACCGTCGACTACCGCATAAGAAATGAAGGCAAACAGAAAATCAAAGGTAAAGCCTGCATAAGCCCACTCTTTCAAACGGCGGGATACCTGCGGCAGGATGAGCAGGATAGCTCCCATGACTTTAAAGAAGGTAAACGCCACCCGGAAATAATCGGGGTAGCCGAGGTGGCTGATGCCCTGTTTGGCGAGGTCGGTATTGAATGTAAGAGCAGGCATGAGGCCTTCAAACAGCACAATGAGGACTGTGCAGATCCAGTAGGTGATACGTGTCGATTTTATCCGGTCATTATGTTCTTTTAATGGTCGGATGGAATCTCGCGTGTCATCAATGTTTGTGGTGCTCGATTTCATGGTGTTTAATTTTTAATGATTGTCAATTTATTGTTGGTTATTCTTCGTGTGATTGAGCATCCACAACATTCCAAACTTATCGGTCAGCTCGCCGTAAGTAGATCCCCAGAAGCTTTGGTGGAGGGGTGTAATGACCTGTCCGCCAGATGAAAGCTTGTCAAAGAAGTCGTTGATCTCCTCATCGCTGCTGCAGTTGAGGCAGAAGGCAACCGAATTACCGGGTTTTAGCCTGGCGCCCATCATGTCTGATCCCATTATGAAGGGAGCGCCGTTCTTTGTCAGCGAACCGTGCAGGATATTGGCGGCCTCTTCCGAGGTCATCTGGGCCGCCATCGGGGACTCGCCAACTTTTTGCAGGGTGAGCTCTCCGCCGAGACATTTGTGGTAAAAGGTGAGTACCTCACGGCATTGGCCCTGGAACTGGAGGTAGGCGATTAATTGTGTCATATCGGTGAGTTTTATTGTTTGCGGCTTTTGGCCGATGGACCGGTGATCCATTTGCTCTGACAAAGCTAAACTCCATTTACGGTTTCGAGAAGGCGCTAATCCGACATTGTAAGGGGTTGTTTGCGACAACAAATCGGGCTATCTTTATAAACAAATGCTAGCAATATGAAGAATATCGCCATCCTCGTTCCGGAAACTGCTGTTGTAGAGGCGGTAGCCGATCCCCGCTATGCCTTTACTGCTGTCAATGAATTTTTGAAGAGTGCGGGCAAGCCCCCCTTGTTCAGCGTTCAGCTGGTGGGGCTGACCCCCGAGGTGAAAGTGACGGATGGCATTTTCTCGATCCATACGGATGCTGTGCTGGCGGGTGCGCGCAGACCGGATCTGATCATCATCCCGGCGGTCAGCGGTAATATGGAGCAGGCGGTCAGGCTGAATAAGGATTTCCTGCCGTGGATAGTCCAACACTATAAAGAGGGGACCGAAGTTGCAAGCCTTTGCCTGGGGGCCTTTCTCCTTGCCGGCTCGGGTCTGCTGGACGGCAAGTCCTGTTCGACGCATTGGCTGTTTGCCAACGAATTCAGAGATATGTATCCCGCCGTCGATCTTATCGATGACAAGATCGTCACCGAACAAAACGGATTATATACCAGCGGCGGGGCCAACTCCTATTGGAATCTCCTGTTGTACCTGATCGAAAAATACACCGGTCGTGAGATGGCCATTCTCACCTCCAAATTCTTTGTGCTGGACATCGACCGGAATAGCCAGTCGCCCTTTAGCATATTTAAAGGGCAGAAAGTGCATAATGATCCGGACATCGTGAAGGTGCAGGAATTCATCGAGACCAATTACCAGGATAAGATCACGGTGGATGAATTGTGTGAGAAGTTTGGGATCGCGAGGCGGACCTTCGAAAGACGATTCAAGAAGGCAACAAACAATACGGTGCTTGAATATTGGCAGCGGGTTAAGATCGAAGCGGCCAAACGACAGCTGGAGCTAAGCCGCAAGACTGTCGGAGAGGTCATGTACGAAGTAGGCTATAGCGATACTAAAGCCTTTCGGGATATTTTTAAAAAAGTTACCTCCATGTCGCCGGTTGATTACCGGAATAAATACAATAAAGAAGCTTTCAATTGAAGGCCCTGGAAGGGCCTTGTCTGGGGGCGAGCATAGCGAAGCCCCCGAACGAGCGACCCAACGGTGTTGGGGCGCGAAGTCCACAGACATTAGCGCTTTGCCGGAGATGCGCTAATTTTTGAAAAAAGCGCATCTCCGGCACATATAGCAGCCTCAGTTTTTTTTTAGTTGTATAAATTACAGTTATTGCGCCCGGCAATAAACAATAAACAAAATGTGGAACGTTGTTTGTATCTGCTGAGTCGGAAACATTTTTAATTCAATTATTTGAATTACTAAAATGCTAAACTCCTTAATTTTGCAGGCTATTAAAAAAAACACCAGATGTGTTGCGAACTGGCATACACATTGCGACCGTTAGTTTTACTCCGGATGCGCCTGACATATGAAGAAATGTACCCGTTCTATAAAGTATTTTTTGAAACTCCTACACTGTGGTAAAGGCATCCCATGCCGACATGACTATTGCCAACAACATAAAAAATTGCGTATGATCACTTAACCCGATATAAAAGGGGTGCCAATAAAAAAAACCGGAAGCGCTTGCAACACTTCCGGCTGAGTAATCTGGTCTTGCAACCAGGAGTAAACAAAAAAGGGCCCCGCAGTCCGCCATCATTCCATTAACGACATTACTGTCAAAACCCAATCGAAACAAAAGTATGAAATCTCCGTTTCATTGTAAACCTGTAAATGCAGGTATGCAGCCGCTATGCGCCAGTGGAGGACTAACGACCGCTGCGCTATTGATAATCAGTCTTTTATTAGGGTCGGCCGCCCCGGCATCCGCAAAAAATTATTTTCAAACGCCCCAACGGGCTACCGACACGACGGGTGCCGGAGCTGTTGCCACTTCACCGATAAAAGGTGTAGTGAAGAACGAAAAAGGCGAGCCGCTTTCCAATGTCACCGTGTCTGTAAAAGGGTCGGCGAGGCAAGCTTTAACCAATGAAAAAGGAGAATTTACTATCGTGGCGGGTGAAACCGAGGTGATAGAATTTACCTCCGTGGGGTATGATGCTTCGACGGTCACTGTCGGCAGCGAGAAAAATCTCCAGGTCGTTCTGAAACAGGCGGATGCTTCCCTGACAACGGTTGTTGTTACCGCGCTGGGTATTCGCCGGAGCGAAAAGTCGCTGACCTATGCCACTCAGCAGGTCAATGGTGAGCAGCTGACGGCGGTAAAGACGGACAATCTGATGAACAGCCTGAACGGTAAGGTTGCGGGTCTGACCATCTCTCCGAGCGCCTCCGGTGTAGGCGGATCGGCGAAGGTGATCCTGCGTGGCAGCCGTTCTGCCAACGGGAATAACCAACCTTTATACGTCATCGATGGTATCCCGATCAGCAATGGAGCTAACGCGAACGGTCAACCGGGTAGCACATATGGCGGCACTCCTGACGGCGGGGACGGGATCTCCAATCTCAACCCGGAAGACATCGCCAGCATCTCTGTCCTGGAAGGAGCTTCTGCCGCGGCCCTTTATGGCAGCCAGGCGCAGAATGGCGTCATTTTGATCAATACGAAAAAGGGAAGGGCGGGTCAGACGCAGATAAACTTCTCTTCGTCGATATTTACACAAAACATCGCCTACAAGCCAAAGTTTCAGAACTCTTATGGTCAGACATCGGCAACCGCCACCGACAGCTGGGGCGCACCCCTCAAAGGCGGCGGTCATGACAACCTGAACGACTTCTTTCAAACGGGCACCAACTGGACCAATGCACTCAATGTTTCGGGTGGCGGGCAGAATGCACAAACTTATTTCTCGTATGCCAATACGGAGGCCAGGGGCATCCAACCCAACAACAAGCTGCAGCGTAACAACTTTACCGTACGCGAAACAGCCCGTCTGCTTCATGATAAGCTGACTGTCGACGCCAATGTCAGCTATATCACACAAAAGATCAATAATAGCCCGGCCCTCGGTCTTTATGAGAATGCGCTGACCGGTCTGTATCTTTTTCCCCGGGGCCTGGACATCCGGCCTTACAAGAATAATTTTCTGAATGCAGACAGCACGGGTTTTGCCCGGCAGAACTGGCCTTTCAACGACGGTCTGTATCAGCAGAATCCCTGGTGGGTCGTCAATATGGAACCAAGTGTTGCCAACCGTAACCGTATTCTGTTCAACGGAAGCCTTCGTTATGAAGTAGCTTCCTGGCTGAATATCCAGGTGCGTGGCAATGTCGACCGGATCTCGGATGACTATGAATACGATCTGTATTCCGGGACCAATGCCATCTACAATAATAATGGTCACGGTCATATGCTGATCAACAGTCAGACCACGGAGCAGAAATACGGAGATGCCATCATCAACTTTAATGTCCCCATGCATTCCTCGTTCAAGCTAAATGGCCTCGTGGGTGGAAGTATCACGGACAACAAGGCAACGGGGATCTATCTGTCGGGCGATTTGTCTACGCCTGATTTCTTTACCGGAGGCAATATCATCGCTTCGCTGCCCGGGCTTAGTTCCGTGACGACCAGTCCTGCCACGCAGTATGTTCCACCGGGCGGACCCAATAGTCCTTTCCCGGCCCACAGCCAGATCCAGTCCTTGTTTGGCAATCTGGACCTGTCCTATAACGACTGGGCTTACCTGACGGTCACCGGAAGGAGTGACTGGTCATCTAACCTGGCCTTTACGCCCAATGAATCCTTTTTCTATCCTTCAGTGGGTTTGTCTGTCATCCTTTCACAGCTGCTGCACATGCCTTCCTTTATCAACTATGGTAAAGTGAGAGGAACCTATGCAGAGGTCGGTAATACCGTACCGCCATACCTGACCTTTGTGCAGAACACGCAGAATTCTTCGGGTCAGCTGGTCTTCAATACGGCCAATGCCTTCCGCACGCTGAAGCCGGAGAAGACGAAATCCTTTGAATTCGGTACAGAGTGGCGTATGCTCAACAACCGTCTCAATTTCAGCTTTACCTATTATAAGACCAATACCCGCAACCAGTACTTCCCGATCCAGCCGGTTACGGCATCTCTCTTCTCAACGGGATATGTCAATGCGGGGAATATCCAGAATACGGGCATAGAATTTACGGTAGGATATGATGTCCTCCGCGACAAGAGCTTTACCTGGAACACTTCGGTCAACGGAGCTATGAACAGGAATAAGATCATCGATGTCGACAGCCGCGACAGCATTAATACATTCCTGCTTACGCAGAACGGCAATAACTCCTATGAGTCGCATATTGCAAAAGGCGGCCAGTTCGGCGATATTTATGGATATACACTTGTACGTGATGCGCAGGGCCGGGTAGTATTTACAGGTACGGGTACCACTGCCGATCCTTACAAGCCAAAGACCAACAATACCTTTAGCCTGATCGGTAATCCCAATCCAAGATTCCAGCTGGGGTGGCGCAATGACTTCACCTATAAGAAGTGGACCCTGGGCATCCTGATGGATGGCAAGTTTGGCGGAAAAGTATTGTCGTTGACACAGGCTATCCTGGACCAATACGGTGTATCAAAAGCAACGGGTGATGCGCGCAATGCCGGCGGTTTAAAGGTGAATGGCGTAGAAGATGGTACGGGCAAGGCGGTGACGACGGTGGACCCCAAGACCTATTATGAGGCTATCGGCGGCCGTAATGGTATCTCCGGAGAGTATACCTATAGCGCTACCACCATTCGTCTGCGTGAAGCCTCTCTTGGGTATACTCTTCCTATTCCTGCTGGCTTCTTCAAGTCGATCAAAGTATCGGCAGTGGGCAGGAACCTGGCGTATTTCTATAAGAAGGCGCCATTTGATCCTGAGCTTACGCTGTCTACGGGCAATGGCCTTTCGGGTGTTGACGTGTTCAACCAGCCTGCGACGAGGAATATCGGTTTTAGTGTAAACGCGAGTTTTTAACCCTTATTAAATTAAGATATGAAAAAATATTTTTCCATTCGTATGGCGGGATTGTTTGCCGCAGCGGTCGTGGCCGGCAGCAGCTGTACGAAGAATTTCGACTCCTATAATACGAACCAGGGCTCGCTGAACAATGGTCAGACGATAGCTATTCTGTCAACGGCGTTTGGTCCCCTGGAACAAAACGTCTACAGCAATTATCAAACAGCCCAGAATCTCAGTGCCGATGGCTTCGCGGGATACCTGATGTCGCCGACGCCTTTCAAAGCCTCCTATGACCTCAACTATGGCCTGGTGGATGCATGGGACAGAAATGGCTTTGTAGACCCTTACACGCTGGGTATGGCACCGGTGGCAAAGATTGCCGCGACGGGTGTGCGGACTGCCAAACCTGAACTGTGGGCGGTGGCTCTGCTGTTGCAGATAGAATATATGCACCGGGTGACCGATCGTTTCGGGCCGATCCCTTATTCGAAGGCGGGTACTTCTGTTACGGCTATACCTTATGATAGTCAGAAGGACGTTTATACGGCATTTTTTGCCCAGCTGGATACGGTCGTGAACAATCTCAGCGCCTATATCGGTGCGCATCCGACGGATACTTCTTCTCTTAGCGCCAATGACCTGGTCTACCAGGGGCATCTGGACAAGTGGCTGAAGTTTGCCAACTCATTGCGGTTGCGGCTGGCGATGCGGATCGTAAAGGCTGATGCGGTCACGGCGCAGGCGCAGGCTGAAAAGGCGATGAGTGCAGCCGGTGGGCTGATGAGCACATCTGCCGATGACGCTAAGTTCTCACAATCCGGCGGTCGTAACAATGACATTTGGCTGGTGGCGCAATCCTATGGCGATTGCCGGCTGAATGCCGCTCTGGCTTCTTATATGACGGGTTATAATGACCCCCGCCTGTCCAAATATGCGACTCCGGCCATTGACCCGACGGTTGTGGCACAACTTGGCGCAGGGAAATATGAGGGTATCCGTATCGGGATCAACATCGCTTCCAAGGATGACTACGAGGGATATGCCAGTCCGAATACGGTAAGTACGTTTACACAGACGTCTCCGCAGTATCTGATGACGGCGGCGGAAGTTTGGTTTCTGAAGGCCGAGGCTGCTTTGCGTGGCTGGGCCGGATCGGGGGATGCAAAAACCGACTATGAAACGGGCATAACGACTTCTTTCCAGCAGTGGAGTGTCGGCGCGGGCGGATATCTTTCCGATGCTACGAGTAAACAGGCCGACTATGCGGACCCGAAGAATGCCGCCAACAATGCGGCGGCTTTGTCGACGATAACGATCCAATGGGATGGTTCGGCAAACAAGGAGACGATGCTGGAACGGATCATTACGCAGAAATGGATCGCGATGTTCCCTGACGGCCAGGAAGCCTGGGCGGACTATCGCCGTACTGGCTATCCGAAGCTGTTCCCGGTGGTGAATAATACGAGTGGAGGAACGATCAGTACGACGACGCAGATCCGCCGGCTGGCGTATCCGCAGAGTGAGTATACGACGAATGGCGCTGCTGTAGGCACTGCGGTACAGAGCCTGCTGGGTGGTGCGGATAATGGGGGGACGAGATTGTGGTGGGATGTGAATAAGGGAAATTTTTAAGTGTGGGCGCCAGCTCATAATAAAAGGCGGCGCTGCATAAAAAAAGCCCGGACCAGAAGGTCCGGGTTTTCTTTTTTATGTCAGATAATATAAGTCATTGCTTGGTGCATCGGAGTTCAGGGGGCGGTCGTCCAGCTCTAACAAAGAATTCTCGATGGTGCGGCACATGGTATCGAGGGCCAGGTCGTTGGGGTCTATGCCAAAGGGTTTTTCGAGCTCTTCTGCGATGGCTTCGAGCGCGACATAGGTGTATGCGATGAAGACGACGATCAGAGGTGTAATCCAGCCAAGGCTTTCCACGAGGCCGAGGGGCAGGAGAAAACAATAGATATACACGATGCGGTGTAAGGTTACGCTGTAGGAATAAGGGAGGGGGGTATTTTCGATGCGTTCGCATCCTCCGACGATATCGGAGAGCTGGTTGAGCAACTGGTCGAAGGACTGCTGCTGAATGGAGTCGATGTGGCCGGACTGCCTGACGGATTGTATCCAATAGCCCATGACCTTTAGAAGAAAGATCGGTTTCCACCGTGCGGCTTTTGCGCGGGCGGCCAGGCCGGCGGGGAGAAGGCGATCGATATCGGCTGTCGCGTCGGTTTCGCGGAGCTGGTGTTTGAGGGTATAGGCAAGTGCGATGAGGCAATTGATAAAGGGGGTAGGGTAGCTGGGCTGGTTGACCAGGGTATGCGCTTGCCGGGCGAGGGACCGGGTGGTATTGACCAGGGAGCCCCAGAGTTTGCGGCCTTCCCAGAATCGATCGTAGCTGGCACTATTGCGGAAGCCCAGAAAGATGGCCAGGGCTATTCCAAAGAGGGTAAAGGGGGCGGGGTTGAGCCGCAGGTTCCAGCGGGTAAGGGTATCGTGGTAATACACCTCCGCCATCGAAAGCAGCAGCAGCAAGATCAGGCGTGGAAATACCTTTGGTAAAACGGAGCCCCTCCAGACGAAGAGCATCAGGAACCAGTTCTGTTTTTTCCGGATGATCATAGAGTTAAAGATCGGATATTTTCATGTTGCGGAATTATATCTGCTATTATAGTCCATTACAAAGGCCAGCGGCTCAGAGGGACTGATCACGATGATCCTGTCGGTACAGGTGATCATGACCAGGTGGTCTCTGTTCGTGCACCAGAGGATGACGCGGCCAAACACCGAAGATGAATAGATGCCCAGGTAACCGAAGATGCCGCCGGAAGCCATGAGGCGATGAGTAAATCCCATCTCTCTCCATTCTATGGTACGGACCTCCAGGATATTTTCGAAGGGGATCTGCAGGGTCGCCAGGGGTCTTTTTATATTGATCGTGTTATCCGATATCGAATAATAAACGGGATGCAGTAACCAGATGAGGAATTGGATGGGGAGGAAGAAAAAGAGGATGGAGAACCGGAGGTGCTGGTCAGGAGAGGGGTCGAGGGGTTTAAGGAAAACGACCATGACACAAGCCATGAGAACAATATTAGTAACGATCAGGACGAAGACGTCGTCTTGCGCACTATACCGCCTGGGTTCCATAAAAAAGGTTTTGACAAAGATACGTCCAATATTAACTCCGTATTAATTAACCCTCCGGGCGGGCTGGAAATTTTTTGTCTGCGAAGTTTTTTACTAGGTTTATGTCGACTACCCGTATATTTTTCTAATAAAATAAATAATTGACACATCATGTATGTCGTGTTAAATCTGATCAACCTTCCATTGATCGGCGAGGTCAATCTCAGCTCTGGTCTTTTGGCTCTATTCTTTATTTGTCTGCTGGCCGTAGTAGGCTTTGAATTTGTCAACGGCTTTCACGACACTGCCAATGCGGTGGCGACGGTTATCTATACAAAGGCGCTGAAGCCGATGGTTGCCGTGCCCTGGTCGGGTATGTGGAACTTCCTCGGTGTCTTCACGGGCGGGGTCGCTGTGGCAATGGGTATCCTCAAGCTGGTTCCGCTGAACGAGATGATGGCCCTGCCTACTTCGGTGGGGGCTTCGATGGTACTGGCTGTGCTGCTTGCCTCTATCATCTGGAACCTGGGGACCTGGTGGCTGGGCATACCCTGCTCCAGCTCGCATACGCTTATCGGTGCGATGATCGGTGCGGGGCTTGGTTTCACGATGTTCTATAAAGGCAGTGTCAACTGGGACAAGGCCGGTGAGATCGGGATGTCTTTGATCCTGTCGCCTGTGTTTGGCTTTGGGGTATCGGTGCTGCTGATGTATTTTCTGAAGAATGTGGTGAAGGCGAATAGCCTGTTTCATGTGCCTACGGGTGAGAATGACCGGCCTCCTATCCTGATCCGGCTGCTGCTGATAACCACCTGTACGCTGGTGAGCTTCTTCCATGGCAGCAATGACGGACAGAAGGGTGTGGGGCTGCTGATGCTGATACTCATTGCCTTCCTGCCTGCGAAGTTCGCGCTGGACCGCAATGTGAGCGACGATAAAATTTTGGTATCTTTAGTAACGGTGGAGCACACGCTGCCCCGGATAAGCGCTACCGACCCCAAAGACCGGGCTGCCCTGGATCAGCTGAATAGCGCCGTTATCGAAGCAAAGTCGACAATAGCCGGTGGGAATACCCGGGATGATAGAAAGGTCTTTCAGTACAGGAAACAGGTACAGGCGGTTGTCAAGGATGTAAGGACACTGATGCTGAGTAAGACAGCGGATATTTCGGCTGCGGACCGGACGGCATTGTCGGCTGTTCCGAGAGATCTGGGTAAGACGACCGACTATGCACCGGTCTGGGTCATTGCCACCATCTCTCTGTCGCTGGGGATCGGGACGATGATCGGCTGGAAGCGTATTGTACTTACGATCGGGGAAAAGATCGGTAAGGAGCATCTCAATTATGCACAGGGCGCCACGGCCGAGATCGTTGCAGCTGCGACGATCGGGTTGAGTACGGGCTTTGGCCTGCCGGTGAGCACCACGCATGTATTGTCAAGCGGTATTGCCGGAGCGATGGTAGCCTCCAACGGAACAAAGAATCTGAACCCTAATACGCTAAAAGCTATTGGGATGGCCTGGGTGCTGACCTTGCCTGTCTGCATCGCGTTGGGTCTGGGCTTATTCTTACTGTTTCATTTGTTTGCTTAAATACCCCATCAAAGTTCAATATGAAAAAGATATTAGTTGCTACTGATTTTTCCGCCTGCGCCACCAATGCTATGGAATATGCCATGGAGCTGGCAAGGGTACTGAGATACGAAGTTTGTGCATTGCATGCCATCGGATCTTTCGAAGGCATCTTCAACAATACGTACAATGCGCTGTACATAGAAGACTATCACAACAGCAAGAGGGAGGCTCTTGCAAAATGGGCTGCTACGTTCACAGCGAGGAACAATTTTGTCGCTGTGCCCGTCAGCACTACCTGTGAGGTAGGATCGGTCAGCGGGGTCATCACAAAATATATCGAAACCAACCCGGTAGAGCTGCTGGTAATGGGCACGATGGGCTCGACAGGCATCGCCGGATTGTTTGGCAGCAATGCCAGCACCATGGTAGAAAAGACCAAGACGCCTACGCTGATAGTGCCGCTCGAAAGTAAGTTCTCCATTGACCCGGTCATTACCCTGGCGACGGATTTTGATGTTTCGCTCTCACCGGAAGACGTCAACGCGCTGAACGAGCTGATCCTGGCTTTTGGCTCCCCGAGGGTGAATGTGGTCAACATTGTCGAAGGCGCTGCCTGGAAGACCAATGAGGCGGGGGAGGCCAGTATGAAGCAGCTGGTCCCGCATGCGGAGCTTGATTTCAAATACATTCAGGAGGACAGCAAGACCGGGGGTATCATTAATTTTATCGCAACCAGCGAAACGGACATTCTCTGTCTTGTGAAGCGGCATCACAATATCGTGTACCGGGTGTTCAATACCAGCACGGTGAATAAGGTGCTGAACAGGAGTATCAAGGCGATATTGGTGTTGCACGAATAAATTTAAAAGCCCCCTGATCGGGGGCTTTTTGTTAGTGGGAGTCTTTTAGCATTTCTTTTACTGCGGCTTCTATTTGCTGGTCCTCACCGCCCAGGAACTTATTATATTCATTCAGCACGCGGATGTCGGGTTCCAGCTGATGATTCTCCGTTGGATGGGTCTCTCCCGCGCCATAGCTGGCTACCATCGGGATGCCAAACACGATGCGGTTGTTGATCTGTGTTTCCCACCAAACGGCTGTACCGGTGCCGGCTACAGGCATCCCGATGAGCTTACCGATGCCCAGCTCCTTATATGCATAAGGGAACATGAACGCATCCGAGTAATTACCTTCGCTCATCACCACACAGCTTGGTTTTGTCCATTTGTTCAGCGACTCGCCGCCTTTGGTGGTATGGTTTTGAGGATGCAGGGTGAAGTATAATTTTCCGCCGAGGAAGGTTACAAGGTCGTCGTGTAGCCAGCCGCCGCCGTTGAAGCGGGTGTCGACTATGAGGGCTGACTTATCGATGTTCTTACCCAGGACCTTGTCAAATGTGACACGGAAGCTTGGGTCGTCCATGCTGCGAACATGTACATATCCCACTTTGCCGCCTGAAAGGCTGTCGACCATGTGTTCCATCATCCGGGTCCAGCGATTGTAGAGCAGGGTGGCGGTCTCTACCTGCGGTTTGATCGGCTTGATGCTTTCTTCGTATGTGCCGGCGCCGTTGTGGAAACTGATGAGGGTGAGCTGTCCCGCCTTGTGATTGAGCAGGGAGGCCCAGTCTGCTACGGCGGTGATGGGTTGGCCGTCGATCCTGTCGATGATCATTCCCGGCGCCATATGTGTTCCGTCGATGTCAAAGGGTCCGCCGTCGATGACTTCCTTCACGAGCAGCCCGTCGCCTTTTCTGGAGAGATCATAAAACAGACCCAGCGCGGCAGTCTCGTCACCGGTGGGGAAGTCAGGTCTGTAGCGCCCTCCAGTATGCGAGGCGTTGAGCTCGCCGAGGAACTCGCTCAGCAGGACCTGGAAGTCATAATAATTATTGATATGGGGGAGGAACTGTTTGTAGGTGGTGTGATAATAATCCCAGTCTACGCCCTGCAGATGCGGGTCGAACAATTTTTTCTTTACCTGGCGCCAAGCGTGGTCGAAAATATAGGAGCGTTCGCCGGCGGCGTTGAGCTCCATTTCCGTATTGATCCGGATGGGGGAAACCTTACCATCCTCTGTGGTGACGCGGTACATATTCCCGCCGGCGAGGACGAAGAGGGTTTTTCCATCTTTGGTCATTTCGAGGCGGCCGGCTGTGGCATCCAGCTTAGCCAGCTGTTTTGTCTCGTGGGTGCGGAGGGTGGCAACCCAGAGGTCGAATCCTTTTTCATAGCTCGCGAGATAATACAGCTTCTCTCCGTCTTTGGAGAGCTGCGCTCCGCTGAGCATGGTGGAGGTTGACGTGAGGCGTGAAGTACGGTCTTCGAGATTTTTTAGATTGAAGGTCAGTGGCCCGGCTGGTTTTTTTGTCGTGTCTTTTTTTTCTATTTCGACTTTCAGTTCGAAATCTTCTTTGCTGAGTGTGAAGCGATCCCATGCTTTTGGATCAAAGAACATGGCGAAGACGTCTGTCTGGCCGCCGCGGCTGAGGTTCTTCAGTCCCTGTTTGTTGCTGAGCCAGTACATCATTTTCCCGTCGAGGCCCCACTGGGGATGTTCGTCGTTGAAGCCGCTCCAGGTGAGGTTGGTGCGTTTGCCTGAGCCGTCGTCTTTTATGAGTACGACCTCGTGGGTGTTCCAGCCGCCGCCTTCACCGGACTGGGCCAGCAGGTATTTGCTATCGGGTGACCAGGCGAAATACTGATCGCCGTCGGAATAGGAATAGTTGATGCCTTCGGGGATAAGTGTCGAGCTAGTTTTTGCAGCGAGGTCATAGGACTTGAGAATATTTCGTTCCTCCAGGTAGGCGATTTTTTTTCCATCGGGGGAATAAACGCCCTGGAACTCTTCTTTTTCTGTGGCGACGACGGGTGTGGTGTTGAGTGTGGTAGCTGCGTAAAAATAGGGTTCCTGTTTATTGGCGATGGTTACCTGGAGGAGATCCCAGGATTCTTTTTGCTCTGCGGAATATAAAAGGCTGCGGCCGTCGGGACTGAACTGGACCATTCTTTCCTGGTAGGGGGTGCTGGTGATACGGCGGGTGGTGGCGCCGTCGGCGGAGCTGACGAAGATGTCGCCGCGATAGACGAAGGCTACCTGTTTGCCGTCGGCGGAGACGGCCATTTCGGAAACATCTCCTTTTACCGGCGTGATGGTTGTTTCGTCGCCGGAGAAATCGGCATCCAGGGTGATGTTGAGCTTTTGCGGCTGTCCGCTTTCGGTCATCGTGTACAGGTCACCGGCATAGGTAAAGGCAAAGAGTCCGTCGTTGCTGCGGGAGAGCTGGCGGATGGGGTTCTTGTCCATATGGGTCAACTGCTGTACATCGGCGTTATTGGCCAGGCTGCTGCGGAACAGGTTCTGGTTCCCGTTGCGTTCGCTCAGATAGTAGAAGACGTCGCCCTTGCCCCAGACCGGCTCACGGTCCTCGCCTTTGAAATCGGAGACCTTTGTATACTGCTGTTTGGCGAGATCATAGACCCAGATGTCGCGGGTGACGGCTGATGTATGGTGTTTGCGCCAGGGATCTTCATACCCTTTGCGGTCCTGGTAGATGAACTTGTCCCCTTTGTCGTTGTAATGCAGGAACTCTGTGCCGGCGCTGTTGATCATGATGCTGGCGCCGCCTTTTACCGGCACTTCGTAGAGTTTCATGAAATTGCCGTCGGAGGGGAAGCGGACGGAGGTATAGAGGTCGTGGCGGTCGGTGCCGAAGACGACGGACTGGTCGTCGGGGCTAAAATCATAGGGGATATCCTTTGCCGAGTTGGTGGTGAGGCGGGTGGCTTCGCCGCCGGCGGCGGAAATGACATAGACGTCGAAATTGCCGTAACGGTCGGACGAAAAGGCTATTTTTTTCCCGTCATGGCTCCAGACGGGATAACCGTTGTAGGCCTGGTTGAGCGTAAGTGCGACTGCGGCGCCGCCGGTGGAGGGGACTTTGAAGAGGTGGCCTTTGTAGCCGAAGGCGATGAATTTGCCGTCGGGGCTGAGGGCCGGCTGCATGATCCAGCGGGGCTGGGATTGGGCAATAGACGCGGAGGTTGCGGCGATGAACAGGGCAGCTATAAGACAAAGCAGGTGGAGCAGCTTTCTCATGTATGATGTTTTTGTTTTGGCTGGCCTAATGTAAGGAAAAATGGCTGCCGGGGCAGCCACTCCGTTATTTATGAGTAGGATTGAACAGACTTGAAATGGGTTTGAACCTCTGTTCAAGGAAGGTTTTTCGAATTTGCCGCAAAGCAAATTATATGAAAAAAACCTTCTTTTTTATGGGGCTGTTCTTGTGGACTATCATGGTGAGGGGGCAGAGCGTCCCTTTGCGGGCGGCGAGCTGGGACTTCAAACCTGGTGT
>Ga0193716_1000210_pt1 | contig 35788 bp, 38 predicted proteins | sample U2c1metaG_FD_145901 | JGI IMG/M metagenome (GOLD analysis project Ga0193716, IMG submission 145901) | Soil microbial communities from a riparian zone of the East river system, Colorado, United States - U2c1 | ecosystem: Environmental > Terrestrial > Soil > Riparian zone | place: USA: East River...
CTCCGGGATATGGTGTCAGCATTATCTCGACTGTGAAAACGTATCGGTCAGGAACATCCGGGTGTTCAACCACAGCAACCGCAACAACGACGGGATAGACATCGACGGCTGCCGCCGGTTCATCCTGTCCAACAGTTTTATCGACTCCGAGGACGACGGCATCGTATTAAAAAGCACAGGGCCCGCCCCCTGTGAAAACATTGTCGTCGATGGCTGCATCGTCAGCAGTCTCACCAATGCCATCAAATGCGGCACGGAATCAACCGGGGGATTCAGGAATATTTCCATATCTAATTGTATCATCACGCCGTCGATCAATAAGGGAAAGACCCTGTTGGGTTACCCCGCCGGCGGTTACACCGGCCTCTCGCTCGAGATCGTAGACGGAGGTATCATGGACGGTGTCAATGTCGACAACCTTGTCATCGAAGGCACCCGGTGCCCCGTATACGTCCGCCTCGGCAACAGGGCCCGCAAATACGCCGAAGAAGCGCCGGCCTCTCCCATTGGGAAAATGCGGAATATCCGGATCAGCAATATCACGGCCTATGGAACAGGCAACTACTCCAGTTCCATTACAGGCATACCCGGAGCAAAGATCGAAAACATCTACCTCAGCAACTGGAGTATCGTCAACCGGGGAGGACTGAAAGCCGGGGATTATACCGGGGATATCGCTGCCGTAAAAGAAGAAGAGACTGGTTATCCCCAACCCAATGTATGGGGCAACCTGCCGGGTTATGGTTTATTCATCCGCCACGTCGGAGAGATTTCCATCGACCATGTCAGTTTCCGGTCGGCACAACCCGACCCAAGACTCCCGGTCATTGCCGTCGATGTGGACCGACTGACAGTAAATGGGCTGCAGACGGATAAAGACCGGAAGGGACCAGATGTCGTATTGAAGTCAGTAAAAGAATATCAACTGGACAAATCTGTCAGAAAAAAAATCGATTAATAAAATACCAACCATATGCGTTTCAATTCCCGCTTCCTCCACAATTCCGTACAATTCCGCCCCACCCGGCCCCGCCGCCTCCTCCTGCTCCTTGCCCCGCTGCTCCTCCTGTCCATGACAAATCCCCTGCCCAGGGTGTTCCTCATTGGAGACAGCATATCCATCTATTATACCCCCTACCTGGCGAAATACCTGGAAGGTTATTACACCTTCGACCGGAAAACAGGCATCGACGAGTCGATGCGCAACCTCGATATCGCTACCGGCGCCAACGGGGGCGATTCGAAAATGGTCCTTGATTATCTTACAACCCGGATCACCGATCCTGCCTTTCAGCCGGATATTCTGTTGATCAATTGCGGCCTGCATGACATCAAACGGGACATGGTTAACGGAACGGCCCAGGTCGATTCCGTTCATTATCGCAGCAACCTGGAAGAAATTTTCACCCTGGCTTCCCGAAAGAAAATTAAAGTGATCTGGATCAGCACTACCCCGGTAGTTGACTCGATACACAACGCGAAGGCAAAAGACTACACCCGCCATGAGAAGGACGTGGAAGCATACAATGCCATTGCAGCGGATATATCTTCCCGGCATCATGCAACCGTGATCGACCTGTTCACCTTCACGAAAAAGCTGGACACTACTGCCCGCTATTATATTGACCACGTCCATTTCAACGACGCAACAAGACGGCTACAGGCAGCCTTCATCGCCGGTTATCTTATCGGCAAAAAATAAAAGAACTTATATTGACCGAAACAGGCGGTGAGTATATTTTAAAACCGATCCCCCCTTCGACCCAGCTCGTCTTAAGGGAGCAGGCCCCGGAGAATGAACACCTGAGCATGCAAATGGCAACCCAACTATTTGGCATTCGCACTGCAGCCAATGCGCTTATCTATTTTCAAGATGGCACCGCGGCTTATTACGGGCAGGCGGACTTCCGGGCATTGACGGATAAGATCGGGTTGGTACCCGTCAGAAGAGATCAGATCCTCACGCTCACCCTTCATCAGTTTCTATCAGTGTTAGATATTGCTGCAGTGTTTGTATAACGTAATCACTCCCTTGCCGGCCGACCACAAATACTGTGAGATCACTATCCATGGCTCGCTTACTGAATAGCAGAAACTGATTATCCAACCCTTTATACGGATAATCAAATCCCCTTATTACCCCACCGTTATAGGTCTTAGCGAAAGTTCACCGGTCATTTGGTAATAATCCCAATTTTAATATTGCAAGAAGCATTTGAAAGGGAACCCCTGGGCTAGTATATTTCTTATAACTGGGATATAAATACAGCCCAACAAGAGATTAATTTTACACCACAAATTATTCTAACAATAAAAATAATAGTTATGAAAATTACATTTAAAGTACCGCAACTCCTTTTACGCATTGCAGTAGGCATAGGCTTCATCACACCTGTATTGGACAGGCTTGGCTTCCTGGGCCCGTTCGGAACTAAAAATATTGAATGGGGCAACTGGGATAACTTCATAAATTATACAGGAACATTAATGCCTTTTCTGGATAAACCATCTGTCAACATAATGGGCATTCTCGCCACTTTAGCCGAAGCCGCTATTGGAATTCTGCTCATCATTGGATTTAAAACAAGACTAGCCGCAATTAGCAGTTTCTTTCTGACACTTATTTTTGCATCAACAATGTCCATATTTTTAGGGCTAAAAGTACCAATCAACTTTGCAACATTTCCAGTTTGCACCGCCAGCCTGTTACTGGCAACAATTCCAGTTTACAAATGGAGTATTGACAATTTTCTTACTAGCACCGCTAAATAATATACCGGCTAATTGACCGATATCACCATTATTACATGGAAAAGATAGTTGTTCTCTTACTTATCGCTCTGCCATTATTGGCACCAGCCCAACTGGAGACCTATGGCAGATATATTGCTGGTGGCTCAGTTGAACCAAATATAAATTATTTTGGATCAAAACAAATTACAGATAAAATCTCTCTAACTTTCTTTGGTCTCGTTGAACAAAAATGGAGTGAGGCACTTATTGGTGCTACATACTCTCCATCAAACTCTTTTAGTATTGGTGCAAGTGCTGGAATTGAACACGGGACAAATAAACCTCGGTTCGGTGCTAGTATATGGACAGGAAAAGGAAAACTAACATTCTCCATTTTAGGAGAATTGGGTAGCGGAAAAGATAATTATTTGTATAAGGCTAACTTATTTCATAAATATTCAGACCGGTTTACCCTCGGTGTTACCGCTTGGAGATTCCACGGTGTAGGACCCAACTTACGATTCGCTATCCCAAAGCTCTCATCAACTATCTGGTCGATGCCGGCTTACGACTTTGAAGCAAATAGATCAAAGCTTATGATCGGTGTCAGTGTGAACATGTAGGAAGGAAAACTATCTAAGTAAAGCTCATCAGATCTTGATGGGCCTTTTGATTGACTTATTATAGTGATATTGGGCTATATTTGTATACAACTTTATATAAAAGCTACAGCCCAGATGTTACCATACAAATCATTAATTCAGATTGATCGAAATGCTTCTGTAACACTGCATATTCAGGTGTGTAATATCTTCATAACATTGATCACGAATGGTACGCTAAAGCCATCTGATATATTGCCAAGTTCCCGTATACTTGCAGAATTGATTGGTATTAACAGAAACACGGTAAAATTGGCATATGAAGAATTGATTAGTCAGGGTTGGGCTGAATCTATCGAGCGCAAGGGGGTGTTTGTACTCTCCAAACTACCTATACGTTCCAGATCGATACTACCTGGAGCCAAAAAGAACAAAAGTCTTCAAGAAGCTTTCATATGGACTAATAATTTTAAAAATGCGGTACCCAGCAAGAATCTCCAGAAAACTATTCTCACTATTGATGACGGCTTTCCTGATGTGCGCCTGGCACCGGTAGGTCAGCTTATGCGGGAATATCGAAGTCTTTCCAGAAAAATCTATGGGAAAAACTTTCTGAAATATGGTAGCTCCAGGGGATCAGAACATCTTCGCGTCTCTATTTGCAACTACCTTTCCAATACCAGGGGCCTGGTTGTTCCTTCTGAAAATATACTAATTACAAAAGGCAGCCAGATGGGGATCTATTTGGCAGCGCAACTGCTTCTCGATCCTTCTGATAATATAGCAGTTGGAATTTCAAACTATTTTTCTGCAGATGATACTTTCAGACACGCCGGTGCGAACCTTCTGCGGATCCCTATCGATTGGAATGGAATGGATGTTGATTATCTGGAAAAGATCTTACAGCACAAGAAAATAAAGGCGGTATATATAATACCGCATCATCACTGTCCAACAACTGTAACCATGAGTATGGAGCGGAGGTTAAAACTATTAAACCTCGCCAAAGAATACCGTTTTGCGATTGTCGAGGACGACTATGATTTTGATTTTCATTATGACAATAAACCCTACCTGCCATTGGCAAGTATAGACCACAATAAAAACGTAATTTATATTGGTTCGATCTCAAAAACTTTTGCCCCTGCCTTGCGAATTGGATTTATGGTAGGGCCTCCGGCATTTGTTGAGGCCGCATCTTCATTAAGAGAGCTGATAGACAGACAGGGGGACACACTGTTGGAAGAGGCATTTGCTGCGATGTTTGACAACGGTGAGATGGAAAGGCATTTTCGGAAGTCATTAAAAACTTATAAGCAGCGTAGGGATTATTTTTGTCATATACTCAAATCTGATTTTAGTGATGAGATTGAATTCAGGATCCCTGAGGGGGGACTTGCGGTGTGGTCGAATTTTGATAAAAAGATCGATTTGATCAGAATGTCTGAAGATGCATTAAAAAAAGGGCTTAATATCGACAATGGAACTTTCTATAAGAACGAATCCTTTTCTGCCAACGCGCTGAGAATGGGCTTTGCTTCACTTGAGGAAAATGAAATGGTGAAAGCGTTAGGGATCCTTAAAAAGATAGTGCATTAAATTTACTGGGCCACCCTTTATTTTCTAATTGGCATATTTAGCATCGATGAAATTGCTCTAATTTTGTGTCAAACAAATAAAGCTTGTAAATTTTTTAATAAATGAAAACACGGATTAACATTGAAAAAGTAGAGCCAGCGGGATACAAAGCCGTCCTTGGACTGGAAAAATTCATTGAAAGCACACCGCTGACAAAAAAGCATAAAGACCTGATTAAAATTAGATCTTCGCAAATCAACGGATGTGCTTATTGTATTGACATGCACACTAAAGAAGCCCGCAAAGCTGGCGAAACGGAACAGCGTATTTATGCCCTCAATGCCTGGCGTGAAACTCCGTTCTTTTCAGAAGAAGAACGAGCAATATTAGCCCTGACCGAGGAAGTTACTTTAATTAATGATCATGTAAAAGATGAAACATATGAACTAGCAGCCAAAGTGCTGGAAGAGACCTATCTGGCACAAGTGATCTTAGCAATTATTACTATTAACGTATGGAACAGAATAGGCATCGCAACCCATTTGATCCATCAACATAGGCAGGCGTAGAGAGATTCGAACATCATGTGTATCGAAAAAGGACAGTCCGGTCGGAGCGCCACCTTCAATCAACAGATTATCAGCCTGTTTTAAAAGTGGCCCTTTTTTGGTGGCGTATCGGCATATCCTTTTCACATGATAAAACAACAACTGCGGTTTGCCCTGCGCCGTCTCGGCTGGCAAAAGCTAACTACGACCATCAACATCCTTGGCCTCACTTTTGGCATCCTCTCCTGTCTGGTGATCTACCTGTATGTGACGTTCGAATTCAACTACGACAAGTTCCACAAAGACTCGGGTCGCATCTATCGCGTTATCGTACAGTTTACCGAAGCCAGCGGTATGCAGCATGGCGGGCCGGCACTATGGCCCCCTTTTGCCGCCGATTTGCGGCGGGAGTCCACCAGCTACAGCACCATCACCGGACTGTTTACCAACGACACCCGTGTACTGGTACGGGAACCGGGCAAGCCGGACCGCGTGATTCCCAGTATCGGTGCGGACGAAAAGGAACACATTAATTATGCTGATTCGGCGTACATGGACTTCTTCCACTATCAATGGTTGGCGGGCAATCCTGCCGGCGCCCTGCAGAAACCTTTCTCCGTCGTACTCACCGAATCGGAGGCGCGGCTCTATTTTCAGCACGGACAACCCGCCGATTGGATCGGCCGTTCCCTGGTGTATTATGATTCGCTCACGGTTACGGTCACCGGCATCGTCAAAGACTGGAGGCAGAACAGCGATTTTGGGTTTAAAGACCTGATCTCTTACAATACCATTGAGCACAGCTTTCTCCAGCGGGACCTTAGGGGTTGGAACATGTGGCAATACAATGTCAATGTCTTCGTAAAGCTGTCCCCGGGCACCACCGTCGCTCAGGCGGAAAAGGAATTCCCGGCCTTCTATCAGCGGCATAGACACCTTCCGGATGAGATCAAAGTCGCCTTCTCGCTACAGCCATTGGCGGACATTCATTTTAATAGTAACTATGATGATACCTATGGCCGGCGGGCACACAAACCCACCCTGATCGCCCTGGTGGGCATCGCGCTGTTCATCCTGGTCATTGCGGCTATCAACTTTATCAATCTGTCCACGGCGCAGTCGATCCTGCGGGCGAAGGAGGTTGGCGTCCGGAAGATCCTGGGTAGCAGCCGCGGCGGCCTGGTCTCGCAATTCCTCGTCGAAACGACTATCATTGTTGTGGCGGCCATGTCGCTCGCGCTCCTGCTGGCGGACCCCGTCATTGCGGCCCTGCACGGTTTTATCCCGCAAGGGGTCCGGCTAAACCTCAGCGATCCCGATACCTGGCTGTTTATGGGCGCTACAATCGGGGTCACCTGCCTGCTTGCCGGCTGGTATCCCGCACGGGCCCTTTCCAGCTTCCTGCCCGTGATCAGTCTCCGCGGGTCGGGCGTCCGTCAGCTCAATTCCAAAAGCTGGCTACGCAAGGGCCTCATCGTATTCCAGTTTACCGTGAGTCTGCTGTTTATCATCGGCACCGTAATGGTTGGCCGGCAGATCCATTATATGCTCAACACCGATCTGGGTTTTAAAAAGGATGCGATCGTCATGATCGATCTTCCTCATCGCGCGCCCCAAAACCTGAAAACCATATATGCCAAGGAGATCCAAAGACTCTCCGGTGTGCGGCAGGTAAGTCTCAGCACCGCCGGTCCCGAGGCAGCCGGCCATGGCATGACCAATCTTGAGTACAAAGGCGCCAAGGACGTGACGATCGATGTCGGCATGGACATGATAGACACCAATTATATGTCGGTGTACGGACTGAGGCTTGTTGCCGGCCGCAATTTTTATGTGACGGACACGGCGCGGCAAGGCAGTGACCAGGGCTCCGTTCCGGTGCAACCCGGGTTTCGGGCTTATATCCTCAATGAAACGGCGGCAAGGGAGCTGGGTTTCAAAAAGCCGGCCGACGCCGCTGGTCAGCAGGTGAGCGGCCTGGACGGGACCTTGGGTCCGGTAGTCGGCGTCGTCAGGGATTTTCATGCGCAAAACCTGCATGAGAAAATAAAGCCTTTCTTCTTCACTACAGAGTCTGGTGAAGGCAACCTGCTGAGCGTAAAATTATCCAGTGCCGCTTTTTCGGCCGACCAGGTAAGAGTGCTGATGGCAAAGATGGAATCCATCTTCAAAAGGATCTACCCCGACAAAGTTTACCATTCGCGGTTCTTTGACGAATCACTGGAGCAGTTGTACAAACGGGAGCAGCAAACGTCGCAGATCATGAACATCGCCATGGGCATCGCCATCTTCATATCCTGTATGGGTCTCTTCGGTCTTGCCGCTTTCACGGCTAACCAGCGGACACGCGAGATCGGCATCCGCAAAGTGCTGGGTGCCGGCGTCCCCCAATTAGTATCCCTGCTGTCCCGGGAGTTCATCCTCCTGGTCGGCCTCTCCACTGTCATCGCCGCGCCGTTGGCCGGCTGTGGTGTGGATCGGTGGTTGCGGGACTTCGCCTATCGTACATCGATGCCGTGGTGGATCTTTGTCCTTGCCGGCGTCGCGGCGCTGGCGATCGCGCTGTTCACGGTCAGTTTTCAAGCTATTCGCGCAGCAACCGCCAATCCGGTGAAGAGCTTGCGGGTGGAGTAATAATGCTAAATTGCACAAAATAGCCATATGCGAGACCTATCCAATGTACACGAACTGATCACCGATCTGTTCAAGTGGCCCGCCAAACCAGCTGAATGGGAAAAATACCGACTGAGCGACAAACAGGTCGCATGCCCTGGGCGCCTGGCGCATTACCGAAGGATTTCATGATGTGTTGTGGAATCCGGCTTTTGTGATGGCCGCGAGCCAGTTGTTAGGGGATAAGGGCGTCCGGTTCTGGCATGACCAGTTGTTTTGCAAGCCGGCAAAACATGGGGGCGTTGTAGCATGGCACCAGGATTATTCTTACTGGACCCGGACGGGACCGCTGCAACACCTGACCTGCTGGGTTGGACTGGATGATGCGACGGTTGAAAACGGTTGTCTGTACTATGTGCCAAAGAGCCAGAACTGGGGCTTACTGGACAAGCCAGCTCTGGCGGGAGATATGGATGGATTGATGCACTCTTTGACGGACGAGCAAAAGTCGGCTTTTAAGCCAGTTCCTATTGAGTTGAAGAAGGGGCATGCGACGTTTCACCATCCGCTGATGGTGCATGGGTCCCTTGCCAATTCGTCGGCGCGGTCCCGGCGGGCTTTTGTGGTGAATGTTTTTGCAGACGGAACCGAGTCGAAGTCGGACGACGAGCTGCTTAAGGGTGTGCCTGTGATAAGGGCGGGGCACCGGATGGAGGGTCAATTCTTTCCGTTGTTATTCTCAGGGGTATAAGAGATACTTTTTCCGCATTAAATTGTGGGCCTAAATCTTATATATGATGAATGTCAAATTTTCTTTAATGCTGGTTTTTCTACTGGTTTCGGTCACCGCGATGGGGCAGAAATTACGTGATACCATCCTTCATATGGATAGTGCGTTTTTCAATGCTTATAATAGTTGCGATATGGCTACACAGGCCGATTTGATCGCCGACAGTATCGAGTTTTACCACGACCGGGGAGGGCTGTCGACGTCGAAAAGCGAGCTGTTGGCGGCTATAAAGAAGAATATTTGCGGAAAGGTAACCCGGGTGCTGGATAAGGAAAGCGTAGAGGTGTACCCGGTACCGGGATTTGGCGCGGTGGAGGTCGGCTACCACCGGTTCATCAACCACCAGGAAAGTGAAAAGCCATCGGGGCCGGGCCGATTTGTCGTTTTCTGGCGGCAGAAAGATGGCAAATGGCAGATGTACCGCATCGCCAGCATGCATGCCGGGGATTAGGGCAGCTCAAAACCGGAACCCAAACCTGAGCAGCCACGCTCGCAGCAGGTAGGTATACGTAGTCGCATCGTAGGTAATAGGGCAACTCCCCGGATTAAAACATGGCGCCTGGTTAGTCTCTGCCTCTTTCAATTTCTTCATGCTATACCCGGCCGAGAATAGCAAAGCCTTGCTGCCCTGGGCAGAGAGCTTCCACTCATAGCCCAGACCGGCGCCCCACGCAGGTCCTCCATGAAATTTGCTGACCGGCATCCCGCTGTACAGTGGGGGCCTGACATACCAGGGTAGGTTGGCCCCGGCATCCGCATAAAGGAACAGCCCATTTCGCCTATCGAGCGGCAGGTCCCGCGACACCGACAGCAGCAGGGGAATGCTCCTGAACCCGTAATAATCGAGCCCCGTCTCCAATCCCAGGAACCAGCCTCTCCCGTAAAAACCATTCACGGTGCGTAGCTGGCCATAGCCGCCCCGCTCGCCGATGGCGACGCCCGCATAGTTTTCGCTCCGGAACCGCCAGCCTTTCTGACCAAGGCAATTGCCCGCTAAAACCGTAAAGACGACAAAGAGCAGAAAAGGTCTTTTCATATGGTTCTCAATTGGCCGACCCGGAAACAGGCAGATGGCTCAGGAGGGTAATATGGTTGACGTCGCTGTAGTCATACTGGTAAATACCGTCCGGACCCGCGACCAGCAACACATGATTCGCGGCAATGAGATCGTAGGCATTATTTACATTCAAGGTCGTCAGCAGTTGCAGGTTGGCCGGGTCCGTAGTATTGAAGACCTTGACTACCGGCCCGTCGCACACGAAGAGGAGATTCCCGTCCTTGGATAGTCCCGATGGATGGGTCATTGGATACGACTTGAGGAGCGTCGCCTGGGAAAGGTCCTTTGCATTCAGCACATCGAGCTCGTTGGCGCTGCCCCCACAGTTGGTTCCGGCATGTAGGGTGACATAAGCATTGTTCTCATCGGCTATCACCGGGTCGCAGGCCCTCCCGTGGATAAACTGGCCCAGCTGGACAGGCTTCGCGGGATTATCAATGGATAAGATATACACCCCTTCCTTCGACCCCAGCAGCAACCTGTTTTGAATGGGGAAGATCGTTTCCAGGTCCGAACCTCCATATATCTTGTTGGTAAGGGTAGGATGAGAAGAATCGGTAACCTGGATGACTCCGACCGAATGGCTGTCCGGGATGCCATAGAGATAGTCCCCGACAAGGGTCATGACAGCCGTGGAGCCCGCCGTTCCGGTCGCGGATCCCACCGAGCTGGCCGCCGCGGGAAGAATACTTGAATTCATTGTATAATAAACAGTTCCGGGAACCGCATACATAGCCGGCCCTCCTTTTACCGGGACAGTAGTATCCCTGGCGCTCCAACTCGTGAGCACACAGCATGAATCCTGACCGAAACCTCGTCCTGGGAAAAAGCTCCACAATTTGCCCTTGATCTTTACCTGGCCGGGATTGGAAATATCGATAGCCAGAAGGTCCGCATACATATCGGCGTAGAGGATATGCCCGCGGATGGCGATGTTCTGATTGCCCGGGATGTTCAGGTAGGCGGTCTGTACAGGATGTGAAGGATTGCTGTTGTCAATGATATGGATGCCCTTGTTCAGGTCGTTGATATAGATAAAGTTATCCTTGATATACAGCTGCCCCGGCTGTGCAAGAGGCTGTGCCGGGCTCCCGTTGATGGCCGCCAGGACAGACGACTTCAGGGAATAGGTGGGAGTATATATCTTATAGGTCCTGGTAACGCTGTCCTTGAAACAGCCCGACAAAAGGAGAACGACCGCCGTCCCTACGCAGCACAGGGACAGCAGGGCAGTTATTTTTCTCATAGCATGGTTTTCCTACTCTGACAAAGGATCCGCAACAACCGTTGCACGTCGAATTATTATCTTAACCTTAATGTCAGGTACGGAGATTAGAAAAATAAAGGGGTGATATTTGATTTTATTTTAAAAAAGGATTTAATTACACGACCAGTGAAAGCTCAAAAGTTATTTTCGACATTAAGTTGTTTTCTTCTGCTATTATCCGCGGCAGCCCAATCTACCGCAACAAAAACGGCTGAACGAAGAAAGGATGTAAGGGCACCCGTCGATACATCATGGGGCGAGCTTTCGGCAGGAAGTAAACTATTTGCGAATAGTGAATTGTTCAGCCCTGCAGGGCAAACTCTTGATCTGACCAAAGGTACAAGGGTATTAAATCTTGACCTGGTACAGCAAAAGAAATTTGTCGTTGTAAAGAAAAACACAGGCATATCTGTTATTGCCGCAGGCAGTTTCAAGGTGATCAGCCAGTTCGACTACAAAAAGGGCGAATCCGGGTCAATGTACGGGCTGGCAGTTGATGATAATGATTCTACCGTATACTTTACAGAGGCAAAAAAAACCTTATATGTAGGCAGTATTGATAAATCCGGCGTGCTTACAGTTTCAAAAAAAATAGACCTGTCTGTCGGCGATAAGACAACCACGCCTTTAGGCGTTGGGCTATGTGACAATCATATTGCTTTCGTGGCGCTTGCTATTCCCAACGAAGTGGCCGTTGTGGATATTGCCGAAGGGAAGGTACTGAGCAAGGTGGCTGTGGGCGTCTGCCCCTATGCCGTAATTATCAGCAAAGACAAAAGGTTTGCATTTGTAAGCAATTTCGGGGGCCCGCATCCCAGGAAAGGGGACAGGACAGAAAAGTCAGCCGGAACTGACGTTGCTGTAGATGAGCGTTCTGTGGCATTGCGCGGATCTGTTACTGTAATTGACATTAAGGCAAGAAAAACGATTGCAGAGATTGCAACACGCATCCACCCGGAATCAATGGTTTTGTCCCCCGACGGCAACTTGCTTTATGTAAGCGATGATAGCGGTGACGGAATAAGTGTAGTGGATACCAAAACCTTTAGGGTTGTACAAACAATTACCACAAAGCCAGACCCTTCCCTGCCTTACGGCAGTCTTACAACAGCATTGACGTTTAGTCCCGATGGGAAAGTATTATATGCTGCCAATGCCGGCAATAATTCAATTGCCTTTATTGATCCAAAACGCCCGCAGAAAGGCCCATATGGGTTTATTGCCGGCGGCGGGTTTCCGGGGGCTGTGTGTGCTGACGGGCACGATATGTTTATTGGGAATGTTACTCCTCTTAAACAGGGGGCGTTGCAGAAAGTTGAACTTCCTCACAACAAAGCCGAGTTAGATGCGTATACCACGGAAGCAAAAAAAGGCTTTCATTTTATAGAAATGCTAAGGGCGCAGGCCGAAGCCCATTTGAACGCCAGGCCGACGCCGGTGCCTGCCAACATGGGCGAGCCATCTGCTATAAAACACGTGGTATACATTATAAGGGAAAATAAAAAATTCGACCAGGAATTGGGCGACATTGGAATGGGAAACTGCGACCCTGAGCTTATTCAGTTTGGAGACAGCGTAACGCCCAATGCGCATAGCCTTGCCAAACAATTTCTTCTCCTGGACAATTATTATTGTAATGGTGTTAACTCAAGCGACGGGCACCAATGGGCAATCCAGGGTATTACTACACCGTACCACGAGAAAGATTTTTCCAGCGGGCGTTGCTCTTACGATTTTGGCACAGACCCTTTGTGTTATGCGGGCTGTGGTTTTATTTGGGACCACCTGTTGCGGAAAGGCATTTCTTTCAGAAATTTTGGAGAGACAGACCTTGCCGAAGTTACAAAAGGCAAAACCTGGGCAAACATATATGATGCATGGAAAGATAAAAGCGATTCTGTTTGGTACAAATGTTCATATCAAATGGGAAGCCTTGAAAAATACAGCGATTTGCGCTTTCCCGGCTGGAATTTAACTATTACCGACCAGGTAAGGGCTGACTGGTTTATTAAAGCACTGCAGGAATATGAAGCAAAAGGCAACCTGCCTGAGTTCATCATTCTTTATTTGCCCAACGACCACACCAGCGGGTATGGTGAAGGTAATCCTACCCCGCGCGCTTATGTAGCCGATAACGACCTGGCAACCGGCAGGGTAATAGAAGCGCTTACAAAAAGCTCTTTTTGGAAAGATATGACAGTATTTGTAAACGAAGATGACCCTCAAAGCGGCACAGACCATGTAGACGCCCACCGGTCGGTTTGTTATATAGCAAGTCCTTACGCAAAACGCAATACGCTTCTCAGTAAATTTTATAACCAATCATCTGTCCTGCACACTATTTGCCAGATCTTCGGCGTACAGCCCATGAACCAGTTGGTGGCAATGGCCCCGTTGATGACAGATTGTTTTGTTGAAAATCCTGACTATACGGGTTATACTTCTTTAACACCATCTGTTGCTATAAACGAGATGAACCCACCAAAGGAAAAGATGAGTAAAACGACTGCCCTGCTTGCTCCTTTAACGCAAAAAATGGATTTCTCCAAACCCGATCTTATTGACAGCGATGCATTATTGTTTAGTGAGTATATATGGTCTACCATATATGGAGATAAACCCTTTCCCAAAAAATACTTTGCGGTACAGCCAAAGAAGTTAAAGGCACTCGGCTTGCAACTTGATACGCAATATAAAGATGATGATGATTAGGGGGATAAGAAACATTATTAATGGCTATTTCAATGCATCCATAAAATTCTTCTCCGTATACTTTAGATGCGCCAACATCGCATGCGAAGCCTCGCGGGGATCGGCATTCTTAATGGCCTCATAGATCTCCTGATGAAATTTCAGGACCATATTCTTTTCATGTGGCAGGTAATCCAGCATATTCTTGGCAAAAATGGTGTTCTTGACCTTGGGCATGTTGTCGAAGATGGGCCGCATGAGCAAGGCGACGATGTTGTTATGCGTTGCTCTGGCGATCAGACTGAGAAAATGAATGTCGATGACGGTCTGAGCTGTCTTGCCCTGATAATATCGAAGATCAGGGATCCGTCATCGGTCAGCTCCAAAAAAAGATTGATCGAATCGATGGCCGACTCTGAACTCAGCTCATTTACATAAGCCCCGCTCCCCTGGAGCTGTTATCCCTGAAAAAGAAGCCGACGGCCGTGCTTTGCTTCAATGACAATGTCCCTCTCGACGCCACTCAATATGCCCGCAAGATGAAGCTCAGGATAAACAAGGACATCAGCTTTGTCAGCTTCTCGAATCAACCCATGATCAACTACTCTGCTTTCCCCCCGATAGCCACCATTGAACAATTCCCCTATCACCAGGCTCAAAAAGCCACTGAGGTACTCCTGGACCTGCTCAGCGGACGGGAAGAAGCCGGAACAAGACCGTACAAAAAGATCACCGTCGAATCACAGTTGGCTATTTATAAACAACATCCCGGCATCATTCTTTAGCTTTTAAAACTTATCTTATACACCACCGCATACTCCGCCGGATAAACCGCCGAGGGTTCGATGACCAGCGCATCCGCCTTCTGCACCCATTTGACCTTCTCTGTGCTGCCCACCATCTCTACAGAAACGATAGCTCTGGCATTGGCCTTTGACCCCAGATTCGTGATCGACGTCCGCTCGTGCGGCGTCCCCAGCGTGATCGCATATAGCAAAGGACCTTTTGTCGTAAAGCGGATATCCTTCGCCGTAAAGGGTTCTTTCTGATCCGCAAACGCTCCGCTGGCAGACTTCGTCGGCCCTTCTCCATAGATCCGCCATGGACGCGTGCCATAGATCGCTTCGCCGTCGACATCCAGCCATTTACCCGTGCCCAGCAAGGTAGCCGTTTCCTCATCCGTGATGGTGCCATCGGAACGAGGTCCGATATTCAGCAGAAGATTACCATTCTTGCTGACAATATCGATGAGATTCGTGACGACATACTGCGCAGATTTGAAGGTGTTCCCCGCGGCATATCCCCACGATTCATTGCCGACCGCGTCGTCCGTCTGCCAGGGCAGCCGTCGTACGGAGTCCAGCTTCCCCCGTTCCAGATCGAGCACTGCTACACCCGTAGGAAATGATTTATCATATTTGTAGTTGATGACGACACCCTTGTCCCATTCCAATCCCTTATTATAATAGTATGCGGCAAAGGTTTTCCGGTACGGATCCAGCGCTGGCTGCTCAATCCACCAATCGAACCAGAACAGCTGCGGGTGATAGTGATCTACCAACTCCGTACACCGCAATAGCCAGTCGGCCATAAATTCGGGCGAAGGGCCATCGCTTTCCTCCCGCGCAGGACCATAGAAGTCTGCATATTTCGGGTCCAGTACATCCGACACGTATTCTCTCCCCTTGTTAAAGAAAAACCAGTGCTCGATCCGGTGCGAAGACAACCCAAAGATCAACCCCTGCTTACGGATCTCGGCGGAGAGCTCGCCCAATACGTCCCGTTTTGGACCCATCTCATAGGCGTTCCATTTGCTGAGGGTCGTCTTGTACATGGCAAACCCGTCGTGATGCTCGGCCACGGGGACCACATATTTCGCGCCGGCCTTTTTAAACAACGCCACCCATTTGGCGGCATCGAATTTATCGGCCTTGAATTGCGGGATAAAATCCTTATACCCGAAATTCCTTTGCGATCCATATGTAGCAACATGATGTTTGTATTCGGGAGTGGTAGAATCATACATATTCCGCGGATACCATTCGCTCCCAAACGCAGGCACGGAATAGACCCCCCAATGGATAAAAATGCCAAACTTGGCGTCGCGAAACCAATCCGGTGTGGTATACCGTTGCAGGGATTGCCAATTGGCCTGATAGCGTTCGTGGGCAGGGGTAGTCGGCTGGGCAGGTGTAGCCGACTGGGCAGGGGCAGTCGACTGGGCCGCGGCCGTCAGCCCTATGGCTGCCATCAAAAAAGAAAAGATGATCCGTTTCATATGTAGCATAGAATTTTATTTACTTTTAAAAATAATGCTGCATCTATGAAGAAGCTGTTTCCGATCCTGATCATTCTCGCTATCCTCTTTCTCATTGTGAGTTTTTTCATTCCCGCCGAACAAGCCAGAACCCTGTCTGTCCAAAATACGATCCAAAATACCGTTGCCGCATTACACCATCCGTCCCGCTGGCGCAGCCTTGATTCCGGCAAAAATACCCGGATCACGGAGCTCGGCTATATGGTTTATGCCATCACGGAACCCAAAGACAACGGCGACAGCACCGGATTCTCCATGGCCATAACGCCCGATCTCAGTCCCAACCACAATCCCAATATCGCCGCTATCTCTTATTTTCACTCGACCTCACTCTTCTATAAGCTCTTCCCCTTTCTCGAAAAAATCACGTTCGACGCCCGAACGGTCCGCGAGCTGCGGTCCTATCTCGAGGACAACACCCGTTTCTATGGTTATCCTATCACCACGCAAAAGCTCGTCGACAGCTTTTTCCTGACAAAGAAACAAGACCTTCTCTCCCGCGACCTGTTCAGAACCCTTCCCTCCATGTTCAAAGAGTTAGAAGACTACGCCCGAACAAACTCCTGTCACGTCATCGCTCAAAACATTTCCTTTTTCCCGCTTGGTCATGATTCCGTTTCCCTTATGGCCGGCCTCAATATCGATAAATCCATCGAAGGTGACAAGATCTACAATTTCCGGCAGCTGCCTTCGACGATTGGTCTGGTCGTTGGCCGGTATGAAGGGCGTTTCGGACTTCGGACCGGTATCTATACGGCTATAGAACGATTCATCTCCGATCATGCTCTCGCGAAAGTAGGCCTGCCCTACGAACGCTATCACTCTGCCCTGCCCGTTTCCGATAGCTCCATCATCAAGATCGACCTGATCTATCCCGTGACCTATCGGTAGCCAGCTGAAGCGCGCTGGAGCAAGCTACCGGTAACCCAATGGCAAAGGCTACTGGCTTCTTGAATATGGCGGCTGTTCCTGATAGCCCTTACATCTCATATTTAGGTACTTTATAATACCTATATGCATTCCAGGCAATCGGTATCCCAAACAAGATCCCAAAACATACCCAATTGATATAAGCCCTCGGAAGGCTAAACGACCATCTCGGCATCATAAAAGGTAGTATCACCTGCTCAAACACCACATTGACGAATATCCCATATAATATGCCGATAAGGTACTTATTAAAACGCAGGAACCTGACCCTGGGAAAGACCCAAAAGAAGAACAGGGTGAACGAAAAAGCGATAAAATAATGAAAGAATAAGCCTAAGAAAGCTATCCATTCGTTACCCGGTAAGGCATTTTCCCGTCCTACAGCCACCGAAGCGATTCCTTTGAACATCAGATCGGCAAATTTTCCGGAAGACATCCATTTTGTGGTAAAGGCATAAAGCAGATCTGTGGTTCCAACGAAAAGCCCTGTCAGGAGCACGGCCTTAAAAAATCTGTTCATAGTGTTTTATATTTACCATCAAAACTATACGGCGGCCATCGGAACTCACCATCAAAAGCCGTCCAAAACAGGTTCAAATATGCAGTCCAATTCACATAATGAGCATGAACTGGTCAAAATATGCCTGTCCGAGTTATGTACCCGGGCCGGTCTGCCTGGCCCCGGCGACCTCGTACAACGAGATATGATTGCATTATGCGATACTATCGAATCGAACACAGGCGTAATAATCAGTCTCTCAACCATCAAGCGCCTCCTCAATGGACAGTTTGCCCGCATTCCTCAAGTAGCTACCCTGAATGCCATCGCGTTGTCCGCGGGCTATAAGGATTGGCGGGATTTCACGCAGGTAAAAGCTCCCCTGGAGCGTGCCCTCAAACAAAGTCCTGGCAGCCCCGGACCATGGCCAAAGCCTCGTTCAAGGCCCCGCTTCCTCCTCGCCGGAGCGGCCCTCCTCCTGGTCTTCCTGGCAACCCTCGCCATCGTGATGTCTCATAAGCCCGGGTCGGCCAACATTGACAAAGCTCATTTTTCGGCCACAAAAGTAACGGGCAACGACATCCCTAATACGGTCATATTCAAATACAATGTGGACTCGGTATCGGCAGACAGCTTTTTTATCCAGCAGTCCTGGGATCGCAACCGCAGGGTACAGGTCTATAAACATAAATATACCCTGACCGATATCTACTATGAGCCGGGCTATCATACTGCCAAGCTTATAGCCGGCGACAAGATCATCAGGACCCTGCCGGTCAGCATCCCTACAGACCGCTGGCTGTTCTATGCGATAGAGAAAAAAGCGGGCAGCCGGCCAAAATATATCACACACCGGGACACAGGCATGTTAAAGCTATCTACGGGCGAACTGCTGGCGAGTAACATCGATCTGCAAAAAAACAATGTCTATTGCAACACTTGGTTTCCTTCCGACATCGAGTATAGCGGCGATAACTTCACCCTAAAATGCAGGGTCAGAATAAAGCCGGTGAACAATGAATCCTGTCCCGTGCTAATGTGCGAGGTCTATTGTCAAAAATATTTCATGTACTTCAAAAGCACCTTAAAAGGTTGCACCGGGATATTAACTGCACAATTTGGAGAGAACGAGCTCAACGGCCGGACCAACGATCTTTCAGGGCTGGGCGCCGATCTTCGGGAATGGCAGGAGATGGAATTCACAGTACGGGATAAAAAGGTGAGCATTGCTATCAACGGTAAGCAAACCTACTCGAACGCCTATACCCAATCCGCCGGCCTGATTACAGGACTTGGTTTTATATCCAACGGGATCTCCGAAGTGCAGTTTGTGGATCTGAAAACGGGTGATGGGAGGGTGATATATAGCAGGGGAAAAGAATAGCTGCTTTTTTGAAAAAAGCTTGAGATCCTTTTCTATTTTCTTAATTTTTCATTTTTAACATCCGCGATCAATTCATCGGAAACCTTCCGTGCCTAAAGGCAATAGGCTCTCTTAAATTTAACTGTGAATTTTATTTGCAAAAATTCTAAATCCTTGCCGGGTTCGTAGTACAATTTTCATTTAACAATTTAAAATTTAAACAATGAAACAACCAGCAAGCGCTATTGCTCCGGCAATAGGATCCAATGAAGCAATCCGCCCCTTCAAGGTGAAGTTTCCAGAAAAGGACCTGGTTGATCTAAACGTCGGATTTCAGCGACAAGATGGCCTGAAAAAGAGACTGTTTCCGATCAAACACAAGGTGTGCCACTCGCAACGGTCAAAGCCTTGGCTAAGTATTGGGCGACAGAGTATGATTGGCGAAAAGTGGAGGCAAGACTGAATTCTTACCCCAATTTTATCACTAACATTGACGGACTTGACATTCATTTTATTCACGTTCGCTCGAAACATAAAAATGCGCGGCCAATCATCATCACCCATGGATGGCCAGGTTCGCCCATTGAGCAGTTGAAGATCATTGGTCCGCTCACAGATCCTACAGCTTATGGAGGAAAGGCCGAAGATGCATTTAATGTGGTGATTCCTTCGATGCCGGGGTTTGGGTTTTCAGGCAAACCAACAACTACAGGCTGGGATCCTGGCCATATAGCAAGTGCACAGGTAACGCTGATGAAGCGTCTTGGATACGAAAAGTTTTTCGCGCAAGGCGGAGATTGGGGGGCGCTCGTCACGGATTTAATGGCGGTACAGTCACCCGATAATGTACTGGCCATAGCCACAAATTTCCCGATCGGAGTTCCAGCTGAAATAGAAAAGGGGGCTTTTGCGGGGGCGCCTGCACCACCAGGCCTCTCAGCTGAGGAAAAAGAGGCGTACGATCAACTAAGCCTTTTTACAAGCACGTTTATTTTGCAAATTTTAATGACAAAGCGTCCGCAGACCCTGCTCGGAGTGGCGGATTCTCCCGTCGGCCTCGCCACTATATTTCTTGATCACGACCAGCCTAGTTTGGCGATGATCTCCCGGGTATTTGCCGGGAAGTCTGAAAGTCTTACACGGGATGATGTCCTCGACAATATTACGCTTGCCTGGTTGACAAACACGGCGGTTTCCGGGTTCCGTATCTATTGGGAGAATAAGTATGATTTTTTTGCCCCGCAAGGTGTCAAAATTCCGGTTGTCGTTAGCATTTTTCCGGAGGAATTCTACCATGTACCCCGGAATTGGGCAGAGAAAGCATATCCCAACATGGTTTATTACAAGAAGCATAACAAAGGGGGGCACTTCGCTGCCTGGGAACAACCCGAACTCCTGGTTAATGATATCCGAGAAGGATTTATGTCACTGCGCTGATTTTGACAAAGGAGATAATCGGATCTTGAGAAAAGGACGCAATATTTGACATCGCGTCCTTTTTGTTTTGCTGCCTTTACACCTTGGAATGCATATCATACTTCACGATTTCCTGAATGACAAAATCATCTTCAAATACCTTTTCCAGAACGACATTAACTCCGCTTGCCGACCATTTCATCAAGAGGTTCTTAAATGACCAATAATCAGAGAATTGCTCCAGGATAAATGTAAGGTCGATTATTTGTCCCTTGTACCGATAGGATATTTTATTATTATCACCCGCCGATACCGAGGTGTCGGTTCCCGTACTAACACGCTCCTTATATTTAAAGCCCTGGAACGATTCAAGATACACTACTGCCGCTTCAATATCCGATATCGCATAAGATTCGCCTTTGTATTGCACTCCGTCAATGGAGAAAACAAGACTACCCTCATCAGGGATTTTTGCCTTAAAGGTGGGGTTATTCGTATTCTGCACAAACAGAGGAACGAATACCAGCAATGCTCCTAAAAGTATTATCCCAACTCCCACAGACTTCTCGGTTAGCAATATTTGAAAAAACCAAAAAAAAAGAAATAGATACCCGCCAAAAATAGCGATAGCGTTCGGGTTAAATTTGTAGACACTTGCACTGACCTCATTCTGTTTAAACAAGTCTGCCTCCGCCTCCAGTCTGTTTTTTAAAACCTGTTCCGCATCAGTGAATTGACCGGTTTCAATGGTATGTTCCTCATAGTTGGCAATCGAGTTATTTTCAAGTTTTACAAATGGCATCCTGGTACGTATGAAAAAGACAGCCTGATCGGCGATTATGTCCTTCCGTATAAAAGCAATAGACGTGATCAGGGAAAAGAAAATGATAAATATCAGGGGAGATGCCCAATTGCCCGCAAAACTGTCTTTTCTCGAAATACCCGGGGCTAAGCTAAGATACCTGACCGTAAAGTGCCGGTTTTCCACATCGCCCTCATCTCTGAAATACGAACCCTGATAAGTAACGGAACCCACGGTGTAAGCAGCATACATCATACTAAAGCTTCTGCGACTTGTTCGGGCTGCATCCGCAGCGTAGATTTCAGCTGTCGACGTACGACTGAAAATCCAGGCAGATTGATATAAAAGGGGGATAATGATCCACAATGCCAACAGGGCAAGGAAAGCTTCACGTTTATTAAGTTTTATCATATTGCAACTCTGCTTCGGCGCAGTGCTTCCTCTAACATAGTGAATTTTTTTCAAAATCTTAAACACCCCTATAATAATATCCTCTGACCACCATTGAGTATGAGAGGCCCCATTATCGCCCACTCCCCGCTCCCTTCGGACAGTAATACTCATTTTCTGAGATCCTTCCTGCCTAACCTCGTAACACACGGCGCACTGGATTCATGGGTAGTTTTTCGGGTAAGTTAAGGCGATCGGCCAGGAGAGTCCATTATTATCCTGCACATAGACAGGAGGGCCGCTGCTTAGCGGAGAAACCTTCCATACTTTTATAAGGGCGGTGTTCGGTCTGATGGTGCTCCCTGGAGCCCATGCGGCATCTATATATCCCAGTTTCGCCACGAGACAGGAGTCTTGATAGTTCGATGGGTGGTATGGTGAGTCAGGCCACTGAGCGGGACCGCCCGGATTAATATACCCTGCAAGCCTTTCAAAGAAGGCGCTTCGCAGATTAGACAAGGCCTGGTGACCGGAAGTGTCCGTATCCGGGGCAGGACCATTGTAGCCGTCCCAGTAATGAGGTGGTGGGGGCTGCAATTGCCCGTCATTAAATACAAATATTTTGTCGCCAGCAACACTGAAGAGAGGCAAATTATTGTAGAATTGGACCGCCAATATTTGTTCCTGGATCCCATTGTACGTGCTGTTATGCACCGTATAGACATTGAATGAATAGAATTGCAGGTTAGCTGTAGAAAGATTGTTCTGCCGGAATAACCTGTTGATCGAATCTAACTTGTCCCGGGATAGGAGGGTATCCGTCAGCGTGGGTATGACCCGCGTGATGCAGCCGGAGTCATGGGAGGTTCCATGTTTGGAGCAGGAAGCCCCAAAAACTATTAACATGGATAACATGAGCCAGCCATATCGTATCGAAATGTTCATAGCACTTAGTTTTGGGAGATTGACAACAAAGAATCCCGGATCGTTGCACCCTTATTTTTTGTTTTCCCGGACTAAACGCCACATAGTCCCAGATTCGTAACAAAAATTTCACTACTAAAGGCAAAGGAAAGCCGAAGAAAGCAAAGGAAAACCCCTGATAATCAGGGGTCCAGTAATATATCGCGCATCAACCACTCGGCACGCTCTATGACCCCCGAAGGAATATCATGCCCACCCTTCACCACACGCTCAGCCACCCGTTGCATAGCTGTTGCCGGTGAATCAATCCAGATAAATAGCAGTGTAACTTTATACCCGTCATTCTGAGCCGCTTTAACCAAAGAAACATAACTTGTAAAACTCCATATTTAACCGTACACTATTAAATAACTGAATAAAATTTTAACTTACAGTAGTAACTTTGCTCGTTGATCGAATGATTTGTTAATGGATTAAAAAATAGGAAGAATATTTATCCATGTTTATTGGTTATTCTGCAGAATACCAGTTTCACTCTCCAGGATTCTCAATAATGTTGGGAATTCTTTATGGTCATGTAGATAGATAGCTGCCATTCTGATTAGGCTGACAATGAAGAAAACAGATGTTTTGTGCCAACAGTTCCGAAGTACTTGACTAGCTCCTTCAATTTGCTGGGATCCAGTTCCTTTGCTCGTCTTTTTATATTCTCCAACAAAGCGGGCTGATCTTCGGCCAGATGCTTTAGGTTATTTGCGAGGTCAACCAGTAAAAATTCTTGCGAAAGCTTACTCGGAACATATGGCTTACGAACGAAATCAAAATTAAGATTTCCTAATTTAAACTCTCCGTGTCTTTTATAATTGTAAACTCGTCGGGTATTATACAGTTGTGTTGTACCTACGCCTAGTGCATTATAATCATTCGGTGACATTACCAGAAAACGGTCATCTTTAAGGAAAGCGCTTATCAACTCTCTTTCATCGGCCGGTGCTTTTCCGAAAACACTTCTTTTTGGCACATAGTATAGTCCTCCTGATAGCTTTTCCAGCGTTCCGTCCTTTACCAATTGCTGAAGGTGACGATCAACTGAGGTTGACCATTTTTTGAGGTCAGCTCTGCGATAGACCTCGCCTTGCTTGAGATGTTTCGCTAAGACTTCCATCTGCTTCATACTGCAAAATTATGAATTTATATCAGATTTGCATGTATTTTTAATAATTTTTCATTCAAATAGTAATTCAAGTAATTGGTTACCAATAATATTACGCCTATCAATTTTTAAATCTCGACCCGTCAGAAGTATGTTATAGCATTGATAAAACCGCAATACTGTATGTTTACCGTGACAATTACAATAAGGATTATTTCAAATTAAAATTCCAGCAAGACACAATGAGCATTTTCGTTACTACCGCCATTTATTTCAACACCGCTTTGAGGAGGAAAAAAGACAAACTCGTCCGCATGCAAAGGTCGCATACTACCCGGCGAAACTACTTTAACAATCCCCGACACGTCTATTAAAAGGTATGCGCAATTTGATCTCGGGAGACTATATCGCTTGTCTTTGGCAAGGTCTATATAATATGCCCTCACTAATGGTTGTTGCCATTGAAATGTTATGCCTGGTTGAGATAGAATTACGCAAGTATCAATATCCCGGTGTTCTTTTGTCATTTCAACGACCATAAAGTGAAGCATCGATCTGCTTCCGTTCCATACTATGTGTGTAACAGGTTTGTCACCATAGGCACGATAAACCATGTCTCCCGGGCTTACTTCAGTCACAACAGGTTTTTCACCGATAGCCTGTATCCCTAGTGTTGACCTGGAAAGGAACAAAACTACTGCGTTTGCTGTATGTATATGTGCCAATGTAGTATCATGCTCCTGGACACGCCCGTCCACTATTCTGACAAATTCATTTTCGAGCACCACTTTATGATGTGGTTCATCACGTTCTGGCACTACTTTATCATACGTCGATCCGCGAACAGGAAGTTGAGCAGTAGCTATATTACAAAAAAGAAGAGCAGATGATAGAAAATAAACCCAGACTGACTTTTTGTTTTTCATATGGCAGCAAAATACGGTTGTTTTTTGAACCGACACTTCAGCCTGGAATTAAGTATGGATGCAACTCCTTCCTGTATTCACCGCCGATTGCCCAAACTCTCGCAGAGGGACCAGTATCTGTATGGTTCAACCTCATTGGATTCAATAGTGCTTGCTGGCAGGAAGATTTCACGATGGATGTGGAAAAGAATCCGATCCCCTATACAATGCTTGTCAACGGGTCCCAATATCCCACGATCATGAGTGGAGAAGATCAAATCCTTCAGTTAGTCCCAGATTAGTGACAAGAATTTTTCGAGTCTAACAACCATTCTACTCTTTTAATAAATGGTCGACTAGCGCCTTCACTTTTGTCATCGCCTCTGCATATGTTGGCACTCCGCCGGCAGCATACGACATACCCTGGAGGAAACGGCTGTATTCAGTGACATATTCCCAATCCGTCGTCAGAATCTCCATTAGGATTTGAAGCTTTTGCTCCAGTGGCAAACAGATCCAAATCCTTGGCGCCCGCCTACCCGCACCGGCAAGTTTAACGATACGTAATACCCAGACTATCCAACTCTTGCAAGCTTACGGTCGAATTTTCCTCCAGCTTCCGCTTCACCAATTCGGCCACTCGCCCGGCATCCATTTCCGTCGCAAAGGCTTGCAAGTATTGAACCACCGGGATATGCGGCTGATCGATTACCTTCAGACCCTGGCGGTATACCGCAAACCCATATCCTGAGCCCTGCGTTGCATACACCCGGACTTCGTAAACGGAATCAGCCGCAAGCGTCCGGACTTCCTGGGCAGATCTGTCAGTACCGCGGCAGCTACAAATCAGGAGAAGGAGCGCTACAACGGGGATTGGAGAAGCATATTTAAGCACTATTGCAGGATTTGAGGTGATAATATCAGAATAAGTAGACGCCCAGATACCAGAAGTCGTTCAAGTTGCCGTTATAATTCCAACCTGTGCCAATATAGGGAGTGTTGTTGATCGCAAAGCCTGCAGCCCCTGCCCTGGCCGATCCCGCAAGGCTCGGTCGCTGCTGCCATTGGTTGGTGGATAACTGGTAATACCAGTAATCGTTTAATAAGACGTTCGGGCTCGGGGCGTAGTGCAGCCCACATGCTATGCCGCCTCCTGTCGATCCGTAGCTAAATCCCACGGCCTGTTCTCTGGCGCTGCCCGGCAGGCTAGCCGCCTGACCCCAGGTGTCAGGGCCCGGAAAATAGACCCAAACATCGTTGAAATCTGTTGGGCCAGTGCCGGATCCGCAACATACGAAGCCGCCGTATCCGTCAATCGTAAAGCTGCTGGAAAACATTCGGCCGCTTCCGGGAAGATCCGCTTTCCGCGTCCAGCGGTCCCTGGGCGGATCGTATTGATACCAATCCTTCACAAAATCACCCGAATTATTCCCTGTTCCCACATAGCCTTCAGTTCCAATATTGAGTCCAACAGCTCCGTCTCTGGCGCCCCCCGGGAACGCCGATCGCTGAGTCCAGGTATTGGAAGTCTGATCGTACTGGAATAAATAATTGACATTCGTATTGTAATATGACGGTGAGTCTGGCGGCACCACATGATACCCTGTACACACATATCCATTTGTGCCGACCACAAAACTCGCGGCGCGTTCAAGGCCGAGAGGCAGGTTTGCCTTTTGAGTCCATGCATTGGTGGTCGGGTCATATTCCCAGAAGTCCGCCAGCGAATGGCGGGATTGCACAGGAAGGCCACCACTGCCTCCTCCCACATAGCCTTTCGAGCCGATGGAAAATCCAAACGCCGCCGTCCTGCCGAAGTTTGGCAGGCTGGCCGCCGAATACCATTTCTGTCCGATATGTATTGGGATGGTTGATTGGGTATTTGCCATTTGCTCCTCAAGCTGATCAGGACGGAAAGTAGGAGTATTTATCTTTTTTTCGCATCCGGCAATAGCAATGCCGGCCACCAACACAAACGGGATCCAGTTCATTTAATTGATTTTATGGGTGAAGGGAAGATTGGTCGCAAAGATATAACCACCCCCCGTCGCCATCAATACCACAATCGTGTGATTTTTGCGAAAAGATTGAATCTCACTACCGAGGATATCGAGGAAGCTCTATGGCTTCCACGTGGGTGGACAGGCGTATCAGCAATTTTAGTCCCAGATTAGTGACAAGAAATTTTCGAATCTATCAACCATTCTACTCTTTTAATAAATGATTTAGATAGGGCGGTGCCGCCAGTGAAGATCAACTGCGCGCCGAAAAGGTCCGTGTTGATAATCTCCCGGATCATTTGCACGACATACCAATCCTTCTCTACAAAGGCACGGTCGATGCCCAGTTCGAGGGCAACCTCCACGATCAGCGTTTTATTGGGAACGGCGTTCATAGGTAACGGCTATATTGTTATAGCCGATCTTACGGCTGATCCGTTTATTCACACTGATCAACCGGCCGGTTGGTACTTGTGTCGAGTTCCCTCGCTGGTACTCGATTGCTGCCCGGGATGGGCCAGGACCAGCCCCGAGACGATCCAACGCCCTTTGGGCCAACGCGGGTAGCGGTTCCACCGGTACGGTATTGCCGGTTAGGGAAGATATCTTTCCTTTTGCATACAAGCCATAGCCGATCTTGATCAGTTTTCCTTTTTTGGTGAGGGTCAACAAGGCTCTTGCAACCTTTGACAGCTATCCGGATTTAGGCAATAGCGCTACAATCTATTGAAAGCCAGTGCCAATAAACTATCGGGAAAAATGACCTATTTTAGCGGCATAAGCTATAAATTTCAATGTACAATTACGATAGTTTACGTGCTGTTTGTAACGAATCCAACGCTCTTTCACGAACGGTCATTGATGAGTTCCTGATGTATTATGTCGCCCAGCGGGAAAGTTTGCCCAAAGAGCTGGACCTGCACTTCGCTCCTTTCCGAATGGTTACGAAGACTTTTCAACCGGGTTGGATTGAAATGATCAAAGCACAATACATCGCGCATCGGATTTTCAAAAAGGATGGACTAATCAAAAGATATCTCAACCATGCGGCGGTAAAAGCACTGACTCCTACTGAACAGGACTATCTCAAACGGCAATCGGAATTTCCCTGGCGCTATTCCTATAGCATTATTGTTGCTAACCCCGCACCCGATTTTTATGAAATGGAGGATGCTTTCAGTTGGGAGCCCTATTTACTTTATTCACCATCGATTTCAAAAACCCTTTCGGAAGGCCCGGTCTCCTTATGGTTCAATCTCATTGGATTCAATGGCGCCTGCTGGCAAACCTTCGGTCCGGTCATAAGTTTCCGCGGCTTTGAACCGGATGATATTTTCTTCTTTGGCACAGAGATAAATCCGGAAATAGCGACGGAAGAGGATCTTATAGCAGATATGGAAAAGAATCCGATTACCTATACGATGCTGATCAGCGGTTCCCAATATCCCTCCATCATGAATGGTGAAGATCAGATTCTTCAGTTAGTTTCGGAACACCAGCTTGAACCGCTGGACACAAACGGCCTCAGAACCGACTTCACAATTGAATATTCGAAAGGTATTTACCGGCTAAAGTTCGGGGCCTGGGCCGAACCTCCGCATTATGCAGTAGCTTACTATATTGAAGAAGACCATCGATTGCTATTGACCTCTTTGACTGACCGGGGGTTTCAAGCGCTGGTAGCGGGTTTGAACAAACACGGATTAGGACTTTGGACCGAACCAGATATCCGGGTGAATTTGTCGATGTTAACATCCATCAAAACTATTCTGGGAAAAGAGCTGCAACTTAATCCCTACGAAAAATACTTCACTGTCAAGCCAAATCCCTCCGAACAGGATTCACTGAATAAACTTAACCGACTTCTTTCCCTGGCGCTCCCCTTTATCAATTCCGGGCAGGAGCCCGATGTCCAGGCATTGGCCAAAGAAACTGGCGTCGATGAAGAAACCGCGCGGGAACTGCTTTCCAATTCAATAAAAAGGATCAAATCCCTTCAAAAGAAGGTTGACAAAAAAAGAAAGAAATAATAAGGGTCGTTACACCGGGATCTTCTTTTCTTGTCACAGAAACTGTTGACGAAGCTGATAGGTAAATTTTATCATTTCCCAATACAGAAAATAATTATACTTTATTTGTCCTATTATCTCCGTCGCACGAAAATTGGCTGTTGATCCGGCAGGGGAACTACTATACCGGCACATTCTACGAGGTGTCCGAACGCAGTAGCCACTTCGACTGCCGCTGGGGGCCGCCTACAATGAGACAATTCAATTAACAATTAATCAGGCTGACCAGCCTCCATCAACGTTTATGGTTGCGCCGGTGATATAGGATGCTTCGTCACTTGCCAGAAATGCCACAACATTGCCAATTTCGGCAGGTGTACCGAAACGTTTAAGCGCAACAGGCTGTAACATTTCGGCAATTAAACGTTCGTCGTTTGGTTTTAAGTCGGTTTCAATCAAACCTGGCTGAATAAGATTCACGGTGATACTTTTTTCAGCCAGATCTCTCGCCCAACTCCGGGTGTAGGCAGCCAAAGCAGCTTTTGTTGCCGCATAATCGCCAACTCCCGCAAACGGCGTCCTGGCCGCTGCACCTGAACCGATAGAAATGATCCTGCTACCAGGCATCATATAAGGGACTATGCTTCGTACAGTATGCGCAATGCCCGCTACATTTACCTGCCACATCCGGGCTATCGATACCATGTCCATACCCGGGCTATCTATTTTACCGCCAAAATACAGCCCTGCATTGTTTACCAGGATATCAATCTTGCCAAACTTTTTCATAGCCAGCTGAATAGCATGCTCCACCTCCTGTGTTTGGCTTGAGTCGGCTTTTGTCGATAGAATATCCCCTCCCTGAGCAGTAAGCTCATTTTGCAGCTTATTTGCTTTTTCGGTCGCATTTATATAAGTAAATGCGACCGAGGCGCCCTCTTGCGCTAATTTTCCGACTATGCCCGCTCCAATACCCCGACTGCCGCCGGTAACAAGCGCAACTTTTCCTTTTAATCTACCCATGACTTAACTTTTAGCGAAACGATAATCGGTAAAACCTTTGGCACCACCACCATAATAAGTGTCGGGATCACCTTTCGATAAAGGGATGTTTTGCTCAAAACGCTGTACCAGGTCGGGATTGGCAATATAGGCGGTCCCAAATGAGACCAAATCAGCTGTTTCTTTGCCGATGATCGCATTACCGCTTTCTTGAGTGAAACCCAGGCTAGCTATTATTGTTCCTTTATAAATATTTCTGAAGTGCTCAAAGTAATTGTCTTTCAAAATATCCAATGGTGTCCCCGTTAGATCTACCGCGGGGCCTACAAGTTCTATAAACGCGAGATGATACCCGTTCAACTTTTCAAGAATATAATTGAATATAGCAATTGTGGTAATGTTGGGTTTAATGATTCCCCGATTGAAGCCTGCGGGGGTAAATTTAACGCCGATATGCTTTGCCGGATAGACCTCTTTTACGGCATCCAGAATTTCAAATAACAGCCTCGAGCGATTTTCTATACTACCGCCGTATTCATCGGTACGTTGATTAGTGGCTTCACTTAAGAATTGCGGGATCAGCGAGGTATTCTGTGCGTGAATTTCCAAACCGTCGAATCCTGCCGTCTTCGCGTTTTCTGCTGCCAGTCTATATTCCTGTATAGTTTCCCTAATCTGCACGGTGGTGTATTCAGCAGGTGTCAGGGTGTCTTTAAACCCCAATCGCGTGAAAGATTTCTCCTGCGGATTAATGGCCGACGGCCCCAGCGGCGTTTGACCTTGAAAAAAATCAGGGTGGGATACCGATCCGCTATGGGCCAACTGCACAAATATCCTCCCATTTTTTGTGTGTACCGCGTCGGTTACGGTTAAAGATGACATCACCACCCTGTTACGGAGCAGAATATCACCCATTTGATATGTTGTCAAAAGTGGCTCTTGATTTTGCATTTTCGTATTTCTATTTACGTCAAAATTGAGGTACTATCGGGATTTGTGCAATAAGGGGTTATTTATTCATATAGGGACTAATTAATCCCCTATCGCATTATTATGTACTTATAACTATTTTTGAAAAAAGTCTCCAGATGTACGAAAGAAAAATTCCTTTGCCTTTTGATTGTGGCCTTTATTTGACGAGAGAAGTATTAAACGGAAAATGGAAGGCCAGCCTTATTTATGCCATATATGAACAGATTAAAAGGCCAAGCGAATTGCAAAAAGCCATGCCGGGCGCAACAAAACGCGTGTTAACCTTGCAGTTAAAACAATTGGAGGAACATGGCATCATAGCCAAAACTGAGGCTTCCGCTAAAAAGGATGCCCGGAAACTTTCCCGAGCATCCTTTTTATCCGGAATCTTACCTTCCCGGAATTGCAAAAGTCAGATCATGAAGAATAACGAGAGTAACTATTTTCCATTCCCCGCTTATCTTCTGCAAGGCGGGCTGGTAATAACCCGATTCCGTAGGTGTTACCTTGCCCATTAATCCTACTGTTCCTTCAGGCCATCCATTGACCGGGCGGATTTCACCCACAGAATCAAACCTGATAAATTGTGCATCAATCGTAGCATGATCTCCATTTACTTCAATAATATGATCATGGGTCGTATGGTGACTCCATCCTCTTTCAGGGTGTGGTTTCATGAGGTTGGACATGGCATTTTCTATTTCTGCGTGTCCTGACAACACAAAAAGCAACTCGCGGCTTTCGCCCCTGCCATAATACACTTCTACCTTACCATCCGGTACAAACAAGTCACTCACTGCCTTACCATTAAGTTGGTCTGCTGCCCTGGTATATCTGGCCAGGATATTTTGTACCTGACGTTCTTCACTTGCTTTACTTTGCACTTTGTTTTCTGAACTCTGTTCCATAGTTTAAAAAATTGATTTTTTAATATGTATTGCAAATTTCAGTATACCTTTTCTGGCACGCAATAAGGGTAAAAAGATTCACATGGGGATAATTTATTCCCCTACACCTAAATTTCTACTATCACTTTATTTTGTATCCTTCGCTGATATTGTACCCTTCGATGACTCTTATTAGGTATTTATTCGACGTAATTAACGTCTGGAATAGACTTAGATCTTTTTTTGCTCAATGAGGGATGAACGATACAAAAACGTAAAAAATCTGATCGAATCAGGCCGTATCGTTGCTTTCCGGGAGATCTTCACTTTCAAGGCAATTCCAAAAACAGTCCTCGCCAAAGACCTGAGAATGCACCACGGGACCGTCGACAAGTTCCTTGCCGCTCCCCATTTCAACTACCGGCCACCCCGGACGGTGGATGTCAAACTGGAGGACATCCTCTCCCAACTCATCACCCATCTCCGGCCTGTCCTCGATCCGTTGCTGGGGAAAAACGAGGTGATCGATTTCTTTCCCCGTTTTGCGTCGGTTACCCGCAACCACTTGTTACACGGTACCCATGTCAAAATGCTGAATCAGCTTTTTAAGCTAAAATTCTTATTCACGAAAAGAACTTGCCCATGAATTTCTACGTAATTCCGGGTGGCACCATTAAAGCAAATGGCCAGCAGACAGCTGTTACCTGGAGGAGGACAGCTGGGATACTGCGAACCGCAGAACCATAATAAATGAGGATTCGTAAGGGAAATTCCTCCTCCTCTTGGTCATTGCTTTTGCTGTAAAAACTGTTTCAGCTCACTAAGCTCCGCCAGTATCGTATCAAAATTCGGCGCCTCCCCATAAATCATTTCCTCCAGCATTACGGCATAATCTTCCCGAAACTTCGCTTCGGCCGCTGGTGGTGGAACGATCTGAAGGGTCGCCATCTTCATCTGATCATAATCGATACCCCGCAGGCGGATGTAGTGCCGCCGGTGCACAACGATGGCTTCGAACAGCGTTGTATCGGCAAGGATCTCTGCATGAATCCCTTTCCGCTTCAACCGGGCGATGTCGGCCAGGTGCCGCGACTGCCTCTCAGCGATTTTGATTTGGTCCGGCTCTTCGCCCGTGAATTTTCCCAATACAGAAAATGAAAACGCCCGGTTTTAGGGCGTTTCAGCGAATTTAGTGACAGATTGGTAACAAAATTGTGGGAAGAACTCCGCCTCCTTAGGGGAAATATTTGTAAATCTCTTTCCTACCTAATACACGTATCAACTCGATAGTTTCGTTTTCAAAAATGAAGCCTATCCTATATTCACCCATTCTGATCCTGTAAGCATTCTTAGAGCCTGTCAATTTCTTGCAAGATGACAATTCCGATAGTTTCTTGACTCGAGATAAACCATCAATAACCTTGGCCAGTTGACTTTGAGCGGAAGCAGGTAGTTTTAAAGCATCCTTTTGAAAGGATTTCCGAATTTCTATGATCACTTGGCCTGCTTTAAACGTCTGAGAAAATCGGTCTTCTCAGTTTTGGTGAGCAAGGCAGTTTTCCTTCCTTTTTGTATAGCACTTGCTAAAGCAGCATCTTCTTCCGCCTCAGAATGAAACCCTATATTAAGGCTGCTTAAAAATGCCCTTACCACCTTTTCCTGCTGTTTATTTTTGGGATTAATTATAAGTGCCATACTACAAATTTAAGATTTTTACTTTAGTCCGCTAGCAGCAAATTACTAATTGATTATCAACAAATTATAATTAAAAGAATGTGATTCTCACTTTATAATACAAAATTCGCCATTGGGACCTCTCCGTTAAAAAGGTTTTTCACATACCGTAGTGTTTCCAGGATCCTCTGCCCTCCATTGGATGTGAGAGGCCCGCGGTTCCTGTTGCAGGAAATCATGCAATGAGCAGCTTCTTCCGGCACCATTGTCGTAGCCGTTTCAGTATCTTTTCGTCGGTTCCCCCATAGCGGAGGGCGCTAACACAAGACACCATCATGGCCCCGATTGCCTGATCTATCTCTACCTCTTTCTGTAAAAAGAAAAAATCCCCTTTTCCTCTTTTCGACCTTTATCATGCTGCAAAACAATCCTTATACTGAAACACAGCGTAGGGCGTCCGTTCTGACTCTTAGGAAACATTGGGCCAAGCACCCCCAAAACATCACTTGTTTATAATCCTCTCTAGCTCCTGCAAAGAAATTAGCCCAAGACGATGTAATGCCATCGAAAAATATGGTTCCAGACCCTTATAATGGCCTTCTTCCTTTAATTTATTTATCATCGGTATAAGATCTGGATGCTCTTTGAAAAAATGGATTCTTTTCAGAGCCGCAAATTTTACATTTATACTTGGATCGGAGAGAATCGCGAACCTAAAAATATCAAAATGAATTAAGTTGATAGTGGGCGCATTTCCAAGCTTCATAATTGCAATAATCCGATTATCTACCGGCAGTCTTGAAAATTCATCAATTGAATTTATTTCAGTGTCAGCTAGGCGATCTGCTGCTGTTTTTTTTCTTTCATTCGTTTTGCTAAATATTCTTCTAAAGATGTTCATACACAGACTAGATTAAAGAGGAAATCCTTATATATAGAGACCAGTTTCAAGCAGTCGACTTCTGTCATAAAGATGCTTTCGGCCTACCTTCCGAGACGCTATTTTCCGGGATAACGTCCACCTCCTCAACGTCAATGGAGACACGTTTAGTAGCAAAGCGGCTTCTTTCAAAGTTAAGAATTGCTTGGCATTAATCACCCGAAGCCGTTCCTCCGTTATAAACGCTTCCGGCTTCCGTTTAATCATCGTTTCTACCTCTGCCCGATCAATCGCCTCCTCCCGCTTCCGGAGCTTGTATAAGCGCTTGGCGCAAGGGTCAGAACAAGTCTGTCTGGTGGTCTTCCGGGCAATGAATTCCTGCTTACAAAACTCGCAAACCTTGATAATTCTCAAATTACTACTCATAATGAGGGTATTTGTGCGGATTTTTATTAAGTGACGCTCGGAAGATCACAAGTTTTATTAATTTGATACCCGCTTATTCAGCAAAATTATAACAGCCTAATTATGAATCAATTTGAAGAAATGATGGATTCAACCAATTCAGACTTAGGATCTAATATATATCTGGGGCGGTTGGCGATGGAAACGGCCCTAAACAGCGATGATCCCGAACTTCTCCAATCCGTTATAAGTGCGGGAGGCGATGTCAATATCGATTTGGGAGATGGCTGGACGCCTATGCATTATGCAATGGACCTTGCAATTGACGGCATGATACAAAACAACCGGGAATTCCCATATCCCGAAGCAATAGAAATGATTCGAATAAATATTAGTATCGAATGGAGCGGATTTGGAAAAAAGAAATCGGGAAGGGAAAACACCGTTGGATTCCATTAAAACTTATGCGGGTAATGAGCAGGGCTTCAATTCTCTTATGGCAATGTTCAGAGGGTTAATCCCCTCCCTGAATGAAAGAATTTAATACCCGAAGCGCAAATAACCCTGCTAGATTGTATCATACTGTATTATAACGTATCAATTTCAAGTGATAATCAGGGGTCAAGTAATATAACGCGCACCAACGGCGCACCGCACGCCTCGCGGCTACTTCCCAATACAAAACTTACTAAAAATATAGTCAAGTCTATCCTCCGTCGTAATCTCCCCCGTTATCTCCCCCAAATGATGCAAACAAACCCGTATGTCAAGCGCCAACAAATCCCCAGGCAACAACTCATCGAGCCCGCGATGAATAGTCGCGAGTGACGCACCAACCTGCTGCAATGCGTGATAGTGCCGGGCATTGGTAACGATGGTTCCTTCACTTGCCGCCTTACCCTGCAACACCTGGTCGACTAGGCGCTGACGCAGGACATCGATATGGCGCTCCTCACGAGCCGAGATCAGCAACTCCTGGGGAAAAGAAACGCGCGCGGCATCTTCGCCAACGGAATCAACCTTGTTGCCCACCAATAAAAACGGCTTGCCCTTGGCTTGTAGTTCGGAGCGAACGGCAGCCACTGACGCCGAATCATCGCGGACGTCGAAGAGATATACCACGACATCGGCCTGTTCCATTTTCTCGAGACTCCGCCCCACCCCGATCCTTTCGATCACATCGGATGTATGTTCGCGGATCCCCGCCGTATCGATCAACCGAAATAAGATCCCATCGATATTCAACACCTCTTCGATAGTATCACGCGTCGTACCCGCTATCTCGCTGACGATGGCCCGGTTCTCGTTCAGGAGTGTATTCAACAGGGTCGACTTCCCCGCATTGGGTTTCCCAACGATAGCCACTGCGACACCATTACGG
>Ga0193716_1000211_pt1 | contig 35674 bp, 35 predicted proteins | sample U2c1metaG_FD_145901 | JGI IMG/M metagenome (GOLD analysis project Ga0193716, IMG submission 145901) | Soil microbial communities from a riparian zone of the East river system, Colorado, United States - U2c1 | ecosystem: Environmental > Terrestrial > Soil > Riparian zone | place: USA: East River...
CTCCATTTGAGAAACGAATCGACTGTCTTCTAGTCACAGCATAAGCAGCCGATGCTCAACCCACCTTAGCCAGGCGACGATGTACTCTTTGCAAGACGCTCTCAGGTATGCGCATCGTCTTATATGCTCTCTTAAACCGCGTCTCCTCACTACCCCATTCGACCACTCCCGGTTCTCCCATAAACATTCTGCGGACCGTATTCTCGCTAAGGCTCCATAGTTTGGCGACTTCCAGCACAGAGTAATGCTTCTCCAAAGCCGGATCTTGCCGACCGTCTTCCAATCCAGATCTCTGTGACCCCATTGGTTTCCTGAGCATGTCGCAAATAGCGTTCGCAGGAAAACCCTGCGATAGGATCGCCCTCTCAGATGAGCGTAGGGCGCACGATAACGATTCAGGGTGGAAAAATCTTCCACCCGGTGTCCAGAAAGGACACCGCCCGCACCCAACCCACGATTCATCTCAAATGCTCCGAACTCGACAGTACCTGAACCTTCCCAAGAACCTTTAACTCCATGATCTCCGAACCCGGCTGACGGGTCCGCACGTAGGCAATCACTTCCTCGATGCCGAGTGCCGCGAACATCTCTGTCGAAACCGCCGCCGTGTTCCCATCCTCGGTGTCTCTCTTGCCTTTGAGTTCAAACAGAAGCGATCTGTGTGGAAACGACCGCTCCGACGACAAACTAGAATCTCGATCCTCGCTCTTTGCCATAACGCTCTCCATGAACGGTAAAAGTGCGGCGCCCAGCTCGCTGCAAGGGCTAATCGGACGCTGCCAATAAGGTAGCTCCACCCCTGGAGCCACCAACTCGTGCAAAACAATGTGTTGGATAATACCTCCATTATGCAGTGCGGTAGTACCATAAAATCCGGTGGCCAAAAAGGAACACATTCCTTCCCGGCGCACCGGCAAGTCCCCACTTGGAGCGAAAGTGTTCTCCTACTACACCCAGGAAGAACGTCGGTTGTTGGAGAAGGCGGCGAAACTGGAACGCCGCAGCCTCAGCAGCTTTGTCGCCCTTGCCGCGCTTCAACAGGCGCAACGGACTATCGCCGGTAAATAAGCGCCCTCACAAACGGTCACCGAACTCCCGGATTCGTAATGCTACCATTATGCAGTGTTGATGCCCGCGACTGCGTGACGATGCCCGCTACGATGCTGCTTGCACGATAACTAACCCTGCCAAATTGTAAGCACGCGGATATTACAGCTTGAAGTGTGCTGACAGCGCTGTATTGATCCCACTTATCCTGCGTATTCTCTCAGCCACCGCGAGAGCAAGACGGTCTGCGCCCTGCGACACTGCGCGGCTCTGCTTTTTCGGCTTTCAGAAAATCTTTTCGGCACGAACCCGCAAAGAACGCGGAAAAGGAAAAGATTTTCCGAACCTTCCGAAAAAGCGCCGCTGGGCCTTGGGAGCAGCCCTCTCTCGCGCCCTTGCGGGAGGGTGTCCTGAGAGATCACTCCGGGACCACAAAGGAGATCAAAACATGCAAGCGCAGACGTCAACTCAGCATCCGTTCCTCAATACCATCACGCAGGGTAACTGCATCGACGTCATGAGACAGATGCCCGCGAACAGCGTCGATTTCATCCTCACCGATCCGCCGTATCTGGTGAACTACCGCGACCGCAGTGGACGCACCATTCAGAACGATGCCAACGCCGACTGGCTCAAGCCCGCGATGCTCGAAGCATATAGGGTGCTGAAGCAGGACCGGGTAGCGATCATGTTCTACGGCTGGACAAAGGTCGATGCTTTCTTCGACGCATGGAAGGCTGCGGGTTTCCGGCCTGTCGGACATCTGGTATTTCGCAAGACCTATAGCTCAAAGAGCAGGTTCCTCAGCTATCAGCATGAGCAGGCGTACCTGCTGGCAAAGGGTAGACCGCCTCTCCCGAAGCAGCCGCTGGCAGACGTGATGGATATGCCGTACAGCGGCAACAGGCTGCATCCGACACAGAAGCCGGTGGCAGCGCTGGCTCCTCTGATTCGCAGCTTCTCACTCCCAGGAGAGTTGGTACTCGATCCCTTCGCGGGCAGTGGCAGCTCCTGCGCGGCTGCGTTGCTGACGGGTCGCAGGTATAGCGGCATTGAACTGGATTCCGAGTATTTCCATGAGGCGTCCGAGAGGATAGCCCGCGTGAAAGGGAGGATCGCAGTCAAGCGGTGTTCCCAGGAACTCATTCCCACCTTGCAGTGAGTGTACCCGCGCGCCCGCCGCGCCTCAAGGCGACCTACTTTCTGAGTTGTGACTCTCGCGGCCTTGACCCGCAACGTGCCCGCGAATCTCTTGCCTCACATGGTGGGAATGAGCATATCCGCGCAGTCTGCGCGGGGAATCCACGGATTCCAACGAGCTTGCCCTGAGTCTTCGTCCGGCAGTTTTCGCCGCTGATTCTGGTAGTCCTCCTTAGCACGGCCCCGGCATTTTCTCGGTGTCCATTCTGGACACCGAGTGGAACTCTTTTCCACTCTTGCCTGCCTCACGCCGCCCTACCTTCAGGTGCAGCACGAAGCCGGAGCAGACCGGCAAATCCAACAAGGAGATACCCCTGTGAAAACACCTCGTTTTCTACGCCGCCCTCTACCCCGGCCTTCCATCCGATGGCTCACTCCAGCCCTGCTCTTTCTGGCAGCGCTGCCTGTGTATGCCCAGACCGGCAGTGACCCATGGGACAACGCAGTCAACGTTCTCAAAACCGCCTTTACCGGCACGATTGCGACCGGGCTGTCGCTGGTTGCAATCGTCGTCGGAGGACTGATGTTCGCCTACGGCGAAGGCCAGTCCAAAAAGACCATCGCCGGAATTGTCTTCGGCGTCGGTATGGCAATCGGCGCTGTTAATTTCATGGCCTGGCTCTTCCCGAGCTAGAGAGGAGGTGATCCATGTCTAAGCCAGCGGACGGCAGGGTGAGTCCGGTGTTCAAAGCCATGAACCGTCCACTGACTGTTCTCGGAGCGGAGCGGCGGTTGTTCTTTGTCGCTCTGATCTCCGGGGGCGCCATCTTCTCTCTCCTGCATTCATTGTTCGGCGGAATCGGCCTGTTCATCGTGGGCGTCATCATCGCCCGCATCGCCACCAAGCATGACGTGGAGATTCTGCGCGTTCTCTTCAACTCTGGCAAATTCCGCGGACGGTACGACTTGATGAAGGCCGACACCACAGAAATCCGCATTGCGAGGCGTAATGATCAAGATTGAGCACATCACGAAGGAGTGGAAAGAGGCTGGGTCGTTTGCCGCGCAGATGAACCTGTATGGCTTCTGGGACGAGCACTGCTTTCTGACGAAATCCGGCGACCTCGGCACGGCGCTGCGAATCGGCGGCATCGACTACGAAAGCCTCGACCATGCGGGCCGCGATCACGCAGTCAAGCGGGTAGAAGCTGCCTTCCGTTCGCTCGATGACAAGTGCCGGCTCTATCAGATTCTGTTCAAACGAAACCACCCTGCGATCCCACACGCCGAGTATGAGGACCCGCTCGTCCGCGCAGCTGTCGAACAGCGCGCCGACTTCCTGGAAAGCAAATCGGATCGCCTGTATTCGATCGAGCTGTATTGGGTCGTCATGATCGATGGCAGCCACCAGAAGACAGGACTGCTGAACGCGCTGGCGCGGTTACCGAAACAGCCACGCTCGTCGCTGCGCGACTTGCGCGCCCTGTTCTCCGGCAATAAGACACGCACGCTGGTCTATGAACAGGTAGAGCGCGACCGGCTGCGGCTTCAGCAGAAGATTAACAGTTTGAGTGGGCAGCTAAACGACCTCACGAAGGTCGAGCTGCTAGGGGCGGAAGGGACTTTCCGGCTTGTCCTGCGTCTCGTAAACTTCCGCCCCTCCAAGATCCATGACGCGCCTCTCTGTGGGGCGCGCCATCTCGACTGGCAGGTCTGCGGCTCCGAGTTGGAAGCCCATCGCGGCTATCTGCGCATGGACGACGACTATCTCCGCATCCTCACGCTCAAAGAGCTTCCCGGCGAGACCCGGCCATTGATCCTCAATGGCCTGCTCGACATCGCGGCAAACTTCCACGTCGTCACCGAATGGCATCCGGTAGACAACGCCAAGGCCCGCAAAGAGATTGCGTCGCGCCGGAGGCACCACCACAACTCCAAGACCAGCTTTGTCTCGAACCTTCAGGACCAGCAGAACGCCGGCGCTCAGGACAACCTGGTCGATGACTCGAAAGAGGCCGCCGTCGCGGAGCTTGGCGGCGCCCTGACCGCGATGGGCATGGAGGGCAAGAGCTTTGGCGAGCTGACGCTCTCCGTAGTGATTTATGACGAGGACCGCACGAAGGTCGAGCACACCGTTGCCGAATTCCAGAAACTATTCACGCAGCATGACGGGCTGTTGTATGAGGAACGCTACAACCTGCTCAATGCCTTCTTCGCCACGGTCCCAGGCAATCGGCAGTTCAATCTCCGTAAACAGTGGGCACTCAACTCCAACTATGCCGACCTGTCCTTCCTGTTCACGATCGACACGGGATCGACGTGGAACCCGCAACTGGATAAGGAATATCTCGCGGTCCTTGAATCGGTACACGGCACACCGTACTACCTGAACCTGCATAGCGGCGACGTGGCGCATGGATTGATAACCGGAGCCACTGGCGCCGGTAAGTCATTTTTGACAGCGTTCCTCCTGCAATCGGCGCAGAAGTACCAGCCCCTGACCATCATCTTCGATCTGGGCGCCAGCTACGAGATGCTGACGCGGACCTTTGGTGGGACGTACCTGAACGTTGGTCTGAAGAGTCCCGGTTTCAGTATCAATCCATTTTCACTGGCGCCGACGCACGAGCACATCAATTTTCTTTACCTCTTTCTGCGCGTGCTCATCGAAGCCGGTGGCCGTTATGAGCTAACCGTCGCCAATGAAAAGGCGCTCTACGCGGCGCTGGAACGCGTGTACAAGCTCCCCGCCGAGATCAGGACGCTCACCAACTTCGCATCCATCCTCGGTCCGGTCGGGGAACATCTGCACCGCTGGACCCAGGCTGGACAGTTCGGCTACTTGTTCGACAACGTCGAGGACACGCTCTCGTTCGCGCGGTTTCAGACCTTCAACTTCGATGGCTGGGATAAGTACCCGGACGTCCTCGAACCGATGCTGTTCTACGTGCTGCAGCGCGCATCCTCGGAGATCGAGAAGCCCGAAAACGCTGCGATTTTCAAGCTCTTTGTGATCGATGAGGGCTGGATTTTCTTCAAAAAACCCATCATCCGCGACTGGATCATGCGGGCGGAAAAAACCTGGAGGAAAAAGAACGCCTCCATGATCCTGGCCACGCAATCAATGATGGAGCTGGCAAACTCCGGGCTGCTGGAACTCGTGAACGAGTCCTGCCCGACGCGAATCTTCCTCGCCAATCCCGGCATCGACCGCAAGCTGTACGCCGAGACGTTCCAGCTCAATGATACCGAGCTGGAGCTTCTGGAATCGCTGGTGCCCAAGCGCAACCTGCTCTTCAAGCAGCCCCGGTACGCCAAGAAGCTTCGCCTCGAAGTCGATGCCCTGAGTTACTGGACGGCGACGAACACGCCCCGCGACAACATCCGCAAACAGGATTACTTCGCCCGCTTTGGGCCGGAGCAGGGTCTCCTGCGCCTGGTCCAGGATTACCCCAACCCCCTCAACTCATAACCCACCACAACCCTCAAAAGGAGATTTCATGCGTCCTGCCGCACCCATCATCCCCCTTCTGCTTGGCCTTGCCGCGACCGTCGCCCACGGCCAGCAGACCACCGCCCGTCTGGTTAAGTATCACGCCAACGACATCGTCACCGTTCGTGCCCGGATGCGCTACACCACACTCATCCAGTTGCCCGCCACAGAGAAGATTCTGGAGGTCGCCACCGGCGACAAGGACTTCTGGATCATCGACACCGTGGGTAACTACTGCTTTCTTCATCCGGCGAAGGAAGGCATCCACTCCAATCTCAATCTCATCACCGACAAGGGCAGCGTGTATTCCTTCACCCTCGATGATGTCGAGTCCGGTGATCCCGACCTGAAGGTCGTCATCGAGCCATCCGACCCATCCTCTCTCGCCGCCGCCAATGGCGCCAGCAAGCTCGTTTCCGCCAGCGAGGTCGATGCTGCGCGCATGCAGGCGCAGATGGCTGCTAATCGCGCTTCGATTGCGGTAGAACAGTTCCGCGCCGACTATCCCACGAAGGCATTGCAGTTCGACTACACCTTCCACAACGAAAGTCCTTTCGATGTGTCGGCGATCTATCACGACGACAAGTTCACCTACATCAAGTCGTCGGCCTCCGAGAAGTTCTCCATCTATGAGGTCAAAGATGGCAAGCCCGACCTCATCACCTTCCAGTTGCAGAACGGCACCTACGTCATCCCAACCGTGGTCGATAAGGGCTACCTCGAAATCGGCAAGCACAAGCTCGACTTTCAACGGAAGGCTCAGTAGGAGGCGCGATGGCAGACGAAAAACAGACCTCTCCCATAGAGTCGCAAGCCTTGCCGTCGTCTCCACAGGAGACGACGACGGCCCTGCGCGACAAACGCAGCACACCCGAAGGCGTGGTGCCCAAACAGGCACAGGGGTACGTCATTGCTGGGTTGGCAGTGCTCATCCTGATGGCTGTCATGTTCTCGAAGAACCATGCCAAGCCTGCCGCGAAAGACACGGCATCCGCTCCGCTGGCCGTGTCCACCGACATGAACCAGCGAAAGATTCAGGAGTTGGAGCAGGACCTGAGCGCCGACCAGCGTCAGAGCCAGCAACAGGCGCAGAGAACGGGTGTGACGGGGGCACCTGCAGAGACTGCAACCAATCCCGTGCAGACCAGTGTGGCGTCTCCTGCTACGCAGTTGCTGCCGCCATCCGCAGCAGAGTCCGCTCGTGACACTATCGCGGATGCGGAGAAAGCGATGGCCTTCAAAGCCCGCTTTGCCTCCAATCTGGTCTCTGCCGATGCCGGCGCTTTGCGCCCATCGGCGGAGCCTACCGGACCCGGTGACACTGCCCCGGCTCGCTCTTCGAGCTTGCCGCCGACCGCTCCCACGCAGGCCGCCGCTGCCCCTGCCGCGACCGGCAACAAGCGTGCGCCGGAGGTCAACCTGAACTCAGCGCATGGCCAGCCCTTTGCGGTCTTTGAGGGCACGACCATCGACACCGTCCTGGTGGACCGTCTCGATGGAGAGTTTGCCGGGGACGTTAAGGTCATGGTGACTAATCCCGTCTATAGCGAGGATCGCCAACACGTTCTGATTCCCGAAGGAACGTTCATTCTGGGCACTGCTCAGAAGGTCTCCGGGCTCGGCCAAAAACGCCTTGCCCTCACCTTCCACCGGATGCTCATGCCGGACAAATACTCCGTCGATCTCGACCAGTTCCACGGTCTCGACCAGGCGGGTGAGACCGGCATCAAGGACAAAATCAACAACCACTACGTGGAGATATTCGGCGCGTCGATTGCCCTTGGTGTGATCTCCGGCGCTGCCGAAGCCACCAATCTCAATCAGGGCTACAACGAGTCCGGTACCGAGGCTTACAAATCCGGCATCGCTTCGAGCCTGTCGCAATCGAGCAGCAATGTGCTCGATCGCTTCATCAATATCCCGCCGACCATCACTATCCGCGAGGGTCATCGGATCAAGGTCTACATCACCCAGGACATGCTGCTGCCCGCTTACGAAAACCACGACATGCAGGGAGTGATGTGATGCGCGCGGCCTTTATTTGTGCGCTTGCTTGCCTGGTGATGGCGGGCTGCGATGCTTCATCGCCGCCCAAGCCATCGCCCTACCGGTACATGGCGCCGGAGTGCGCTGAGGTGCGCTCCGCGCCCTGTCCCATCAACATCCCTGTCCATTCATAACCGGCGCTCTTCGAGCGTCTCCACGGAGGTTTCACCATGAAGTCAATGAAACTGTATGGCTTTGTCCTCGCTGTCCTCACCGTGCTCGCGCCCGCGGCGCACGCGCAGTTTGGCAGCGGCATCGTCTACGACCCCACTCAAAGCGCCCATGCCGTTCAGGAGATTGAACAGGGTGAGCAGCAGCTCCAGAAATGGGCGACGGAGCTGAACAACTGGCAGCAGCACCTCCTCAAAGAGGCCCAGATTTTCACCACTGCCGAACAGACCCGGACCCAGATCGTCACCATGTACAACCTCGCCTACCAGATGGCGACGATGCCTCAGAATCTCGAAGCCAGATACAAGGCGGATTGGGCGCAGTGGCAGAGCCTCGCCGCACCACCGAACACATACGGCAACACCTCTCCGCTGGTGAACGCGCTTAACTTCGGCGGTCTGCCCCAGGCGCAGCAGGGTTACAGCAGCGCCTACGTGCAGGTCCTGAGCTACCCGTCTGGAAACTACTCTTCTCTCGACTCCCGGACCCAGGCCACCGTCGCCAACCAGTACGCCACCTCGGAGCTGGCGCAAACGACCACGACCAACACCCTCTCGACACTTGGAACGATCCGCACGAATGAGTCGGCGTTCGCAACCAAGTTGACGAATCTCGAATCGGACACGTTCTCAACCGATCCCAGCCAGCAGACACAGAATGCCCTGCTCGGCAAGATCAACTCCGCCACGCTGCTCCAGATCCATTCGCAGCAGGACACCAACCAGCTTCTCGGGGCTTCGATCCAGCAGCAGCTCATCGCGCAGAAGCAGCAGATCGATGCGCAGAACCGCTCTCTCAATAACTCGATCTACTTCCAGCAGAACTTTCCCGCCACCATGCAGAACGTGAACAACGGCGTGAGCGACTCCATGCACTCCATCTCACTCAGCATCAACGGGAGCAACTGATGGGACAGAACATCATCGCACAGCTTGGACAAGCGATTACTCAATTGCTGTCCTCGCAGAGCAGCACACTCCAGGCCACGGGACTCGACATCTTCCGTGGCCTGGCCGTGATCCTGATCGTCTGGTTTGGTGTGAAGGCCGCCCTCTCCGCTTCGCAGGGAGGGGGCGGCTTCCACTTCGCCAAGTTCGCCGACCTGATCCTGATGATCGCCTTTGGCCTGGGGATGCTGACTTACTACTCGACGCCGGTCCCCGGCATGAGCAACAGCTTCTCGGACCTCATCACCAAAGAGGGCCTCAGCATCGCCAATCAGATCGAGTCTGACCAGACCCAGCAGATCGCCAATGCCATCACCAATGAAGAACAGGAGCTTGGCTCGCCTCCGGGCAGCTTCAACATCCTCGAAGACCTCACCTACCTGCTCATTACCGTGATCCTCGCCACGATGGAGGCCGTGGCATTTGGAGTGATCGCCTACGGCTACGTCGCCTCCGCCGTATGCGTCCTCATCGGCCCGGTCTTCATTCCCTGGTTCATCGTGCCGAAGATGGACTGGTTGTTTTGGGGATGGCTGAAAGCCTTTATCGGCTTCAGCTTCTATCAGGTCGTGGCCGCGGCCTTTATCTACGTCTTCTCGAAGGTCCTCACCGGCATGTTCCAGACCATTGGCACGATCACCATCTCAAACGCCCTTACCGTCCTGCCTGCATTGCTGATCTCGCTCTTCGTCTGCATCTACGGTTTGGTCAAAATCCCAGAGCTGACGTCAGCCATCCTCAGCGGTCGCGCCGGCACTTGGGTCAATGTGATGGGAGAGTAACCATGTCAAAAGCACAGCATGAACTCCCCATCACCGACGCTGGGCACAAATTTCTGGAACTGTATGCGGAGCCAGTCGTTACTAACACCTATCTCAAAGTGGCGATCCTTGTGCTCTCCATCGTCACGCTTGGCTGCCTTGCGCTCCTCTATCGCGCCCAGACCGCCGCCTTGCGGCTGAAGCCGCTCGTCATCTCGGTCTCGGACATTGGACACGGCCAGGTGGTGAACTATGCCGACTTCTCTCATGTGCCCGTCGAGCGCGTCAGCAAATACTATCTGGCGCGTTGGGCGCAGCTCTACTACGGGCGCAATCACGCCACGTTGCAGCGTGATTTCGGTGAATCGCTGAACTTCTTCTCGAATGAGTTGCAGGGCGCGACGCTGGCGCGAGTGACAAAGGCCAAGACCCTTGAGACGTTCCTGCTCGATCCGAGCGCCCCCAACGTGGACATCGAGATTAAGGCCGTCGTGCTCGACGATACGCGGCAAGCCCCGTACCGCGCTCACATCGAGTTTGAGAAGGTCTTCTATTCGCTCGGCGACCAGCAGGAGCAGAGCCGCGAACGCTGGACCGCGAACGTCGTCTACGGCTTCCGCGATGAGGTCCCCAACGCAATGCTGCTCACCAATCCCCTCGGCGTGGTCATCAGCTACATCCACGAAGACCAGGCATTCGGGAGCTAACCACCATGCGACCGAAGATGCCCGTCCTGCTTTACTGCGCAGACCGTGAGCTGCTCTCCGCTACCGCTTTCGCGCTGCGCCTGCAACCCTATGACGTGACCGCCATCGACGACAGCCGCAGTGCGGCTGCCGTCATGATGGCGAGCCACCTTGTCTGCGGCATTCTGATTCACGCAAGGCAGGGCGATCTTGCGGGCAGATTGATTCACCGTCTGCTTGAAGCGGATCTGCATGTTCCCCTGTTGCTGGTGGACCGTGCCGGTGATCTTGCGCCTGTCCGCTACGCCGACATGGTGCTCTATGGCCGCAATACCTCGATGGCGCATATCCTCGGCGCTCTCAACGTGCTCTGCGCGCGAAAGCGTGGACCGCGGCCCCGGAGTGCGGCGTGAGGTATCTCTCCGTGTGTTCGGGTATTGAAGCGGTCTCCGTCGCCTGGGGACCGCTGGGCTGGAAGTCTGCGATGTTCGCCGAGATTGATCCCTTTTGCTGCTGGCTGCTGCGCTCGCGCTATCGCGCATCGCGGCCCATCCACATGCCGAGTCCGCATGATGCGCCGACACGGAAAGAGGCGAAGCAGCGCGCGGCAGCCATTCGCAACGTCGTTGCTCTGCCCGCCGATGGCGCGATCGTCAACGCCGGAGACTTCACCAAGATTGGAGCTGAGGATGTTGGAGCAATCGACCTTCTGGCCGGAGGTACACCTTGCCAGTCTTTCTCCGTCGCCGGTAAGCGAGCGGGACTGGATGACCCGCGTGGCAACCTCACGATCGAGTTTGCTCGACTTGCTGGCCGACTGCGCCCCTTATGGCTGGTGTGGGAGAACGTCCCCGGCGTCCTGTCGATCGACGACGGACGGACGTTTGGAGCCTTCCTCGGGATGCTGGTCGAACTCGGGTATGGGGTCGCCTACCGGGTTCTTAACGCTCAACATTTTGGAATACCCCAGCGACGGCGTCGCGTCTTCGTTGTCGGATGTCTTGGAAACTGGAGAGCTGCCGCTGCGGTACTACTTGAGCGGCACAGCCTGTCGGGGTATCCTCCGCCGCGCCGAGAAACGCGGCAAGGAGCTGCCGGAGGCGTTGAGGTCGGCCCTGCTGGCGGTCGCTTCACAGACACCTCACCCACCATCGACGCAGGATGCAAGGATGGCTTCATCCGCAATCAACTAGGCGTCGGTGTCCTCTCGTCGACAGATGAAAGCGAGACGCTGATCGCTCATGCGCTCTCCGCCGATGGCTTCGACGCGAGCGAAGACGGCACCGGGCGCGGCACGCCCGTCGTGCCCGTCGCCATCTGCACAGCGCACACCCTATCGAATGGCAGCGGTTTCTCCGATGACATCGCACATACCCTTGAAAGCGGTAGTGGCTCTCAGGCCGTTGCTTTCGCGCAGAACACCCGTGATGAGGTGAGGTTGTATGGCGGAGATGGCAAAACGGTCGGTGCGCTGGCCGCACAGCGGGGAGCCAAACAACAATCCTATGTCGCCTTTTCTGCGAAAGATTCCGGCGCCGATGCGAGTGATGTTGCGCCAACGCTGCGCGGCATGGGGCACGACGGAAGTCATGCCAATGGCGGCGGACAGATAGCGATCGCATTCACGCAGAACCAGGAAGGCGATGTCCTCAGCTGTGATGTAATGCAGCCGCTTGGCACCTACTCCAATGCCACCGGACGCAACGCGCCGACTATCGCGTTCACGCTCCACGGCAGCGACGGCACCACAAGTGCGGCCTCTCCCACCGAAGTCGCGGGAAGTCTGCGCACCCGCGCTCCCGGCAGCATCGAGAACAGCTCGACGACCGCCGTCCTACAGGAGCAGCCTGTCGCCTGGTCTGGAGAACTCACGGTATCGGCCGATATAGCCGGGACCCTTCAACGTGACGGCGACGGCGGGCGAGTCGATGGTGTGATGACGCCTCAGATGGCGGTGAGGCGATTAACGCCACGCGAGTGCGAGCGGTTGCAGGGATTCCCTGATGATTACACGCTCGTCGAGTACCGCGGCAAGCCCGCAGCCGATGGCCCCCGCTACAAAGCGCTCGGCAACTCGATGGCTGTGCCGGTCATGCGCTGGATCGGGGAGCGTATCGCAGCGGTCGATGCGATCCTCCGTGATGGGTCCGGCACCGGGAGTGTTTCGTGAACAGGCGCGTACAAACCCGAACGATACTGGCGCGTACCTCCCAACCGCGGAGAGCAGCGCGTCTTCTTCTTACCCTCACCGCCCCGGCGTTGAAGCTGTACAGTGCGCCCTCTACTTCGTCGCCCAGGCACAGGTCCCTCGCATGGCAGGGTGTGGAGGACGATGGAGGGCGGACGGTGTGGTTGACCCACTGCCTGCTTTTGCAGCCGAATTGGTGGGAGACGAGAGGTTATGGTCCCACTGCTGCTTGGTTCCCCGGCATCCTGAACGCCATGCAGTCCTTCATGCAAGTGTTTCGGTACAGCGCCATCCCTCCTCGTATTTTCCCTGCTCACCCTCGGTCACTCGCTTCGGTGCTTATCCCGCGCCCTGCGGCACGGCGCGACTTGCTTTTTCGGCATTCAGAAAATCTTTTCGGCAAAAGCGCAACGACCGCCGAAAGAAAAGACTTTCCGAACCTTCCGAAAATGCGTCGCTTGGCACTTGGGAGCGGGGCACACTCGCGTCGCTTCGCGCAAGAGTGTCCCGAGGGCAATCCGGGCAAATACAAACAAGGAGAAACATAATGGCACTCTACGAAAACAACCTCAAGCTGAAGGGCTTCATCGGCAAGGACGCCGAGAACTTCGCAACCAAACAGCAGAAGACCTTCACCGTCCTCTCGTTGTCCACCAAGTCCGGCTACAAGGACAAGCAGACGCAGCAGTGGGTGAACCACACCGAGTGGCACCGCATCGTCGCCTTCGGCAAGCCCGCCGACTACGCGAAGAGCCTGAAGAAGGGCGACTACGTGGAGATCGAGGGCGAGCTGCGCAGCACCGAGTACGACGCCGAGGTCGGCGAGGGTAAGAAGAAGACCACGGTCAAGCGCCGGGGTTGGGAGGTACGCGCCGGCATCGTCAAGAAGCTGGCGAAGCCTGCATCGCAAGGCACGGAGAATCCCGATGCCGATCCCATCACGGAGGACGACGCGGCTTAGGCCGCGTTGTCCTCCCATTGGGAGGCGCAATCATGACACTCTTCACCAACACCGTCACGCTTCGTGGGTTCCTCGGCAAAAACGCCGAGGTGCCCCCTTCGGACGGAATCGCCGAAGATGCTTACGCGGTCCTGCTGCTGGCAACAGTGTCCGGCATCTGGGACCTCTCCACCAATGAGTGGACCCCGCGCACCGACTGGCATCGCATCATCTGCCCCGGTCCATTCTTCTGCGGAATGGTTCGTGGAATGAGGCGCGGCGATTATCTCGAAATCGAAGGCGAGCTTCGCAGCCAGGATCAGCCCCGAACGGTCGTCGTAGCGGGCGAGTCCCATTCGGTCAGCAAAACCAACTATGCCGTTCATGCCATCCGCATTCAGCGGCTGGATCGTCCCGAAGCACTGGTCGATCTCGGCGAGGACGGCTAACGCAATCCTCCCTTTTTCGCGGAGAGGCTGACGCCTCTCCGCTTTTCTTCTGACAATGCCGCGCACCGTTCGCGGCGGAAAGGATACCGATGATCGCCAACGCCGCCTTTGTTGCCACGTTGATCTTTCTCGCGCTCGGCTTCTGGTCGATGCACACGCTGCACTTCCTCACTCCGTGGCGCAACCTGATCGTCCACAGCTACCTGCGAAGCATCGCGCTCTACTGCGCTCTGCTCTTCGCCAACATCCTCGGTCTCACCATCTGGATCGAGCGCAAATTCTTCCTGCGCGACACAGGCCGCAAGCTCAGGCACTTCGATCAGGAGATTCATACGGGGAAGAACGAACTGTCCGACGAGATACGTTCGCGCTTCGGCGATGAGGAGAGACAGTAGCGATGCAAACCGAAGACCAGTATCTCGACCGCACGCCCGACCTTGTCGCCAAGGTCAGGGCGATGCGCGAAGCTGCCGACAGAGAGATGGACCGCTTTACTCGCGTGGCCGACTATGACGTGCGTCATGTCGTCGGCCAGGGACCGAAGGCATCGCCGGTTTCTGCCGAAACCGCCCCGCCTCCTCATGCCATTGAGCGACCGAAAAGGTCTGTCGCAAAATCAGCGCCAGCCCAGACTTCGATGGAGTTTGCGCCTGCTCCTGCGGAGCGCGCCGATGACGGGGAGGGTGCATGAGGCTGGATATTCCGCAGGAACAGCCCCGGCGCCGCGAGGGGAGCGACACCGCTTCGGGATCGTCGGGTGATCGCAGCGTCACGCGCAAGCCACCCGAAAATCCCATCCTCCATCGCCTGAAGTCTCTGGAGGATCGCTCTGCGGACCGTCGCCCACCGCGCCCCGAGGCGGCGCGCAAGCGTGCGGAGCAACCGCGCGATGTGCCGCGCCAGCGCCGCCGTCCCGTTGCTTCGACGGACCCGCGCCGTCCGGCACGGCACTCCAGCAACATCGTCGGCCTTGAGTTGCGTTCCGAAGAGAAACAACTCCTGCGCGAAGCTGGGCGCTTTCGAGTCGTCCGCACAGCGGACCTCCGCGAGACGCTCTACAACGGCAAAGCTCGTCCGCTGGAGAATGACCTCCGGTATCTCCGCGACAAGGGGCTGGTCGAGACCACCCATGTCAACCTGCGCCGTGACGGACAGCGGCGCACGATCGAACGCGTCGAAGTCGTTACGCTCACCAAAGACGGTCGGCGCCTGCTGCTGAAGCAGGGCGACCTGCCCGAAGACCAGTGGGTCTACGCCGGTCTGGTCAAGCCCCGCGAGGCCGAACACGACTCGCAGATTTATCGCGCCTACAGAAAAGAGGCCGAACGTATCGAGGACAAGGGCGGCAGCAACCTGCGTGTGCGTCTCGACTTCGAGATCAAAGCGGACGTTCAGAAGGCCATCTACGTCGCGCGGAAAGCGGACCCGAAGCGCGATATGGCAGAGATCAAAGAAGAAGTGGCCGAGCGGTTCGAGTTGCCCTTCGTCGATGGGAAGATTCAGATTCCCGACGCGCGGATCGAGTACGACCTCCCGCGCGAAGAGGGTCAGGATGCCAGCCAGGGGTCGCGCACCGGCCATGAGGATATAGAAGTTCTCACGGCTGCGTATCACGCGGGTCACCTGCGCGCCAAAGCGCAGGCAGGCTTCCGCGCTTACGCCTCGGCCTCCGACCGGGCCTCTCTCACCGCGAAGATCGAGGACGACCACGGCTTGATGGAGGACATTTTGGACCTATGACAATGACCTACGACCCAATCTCATCGCTCGAAGCTGTCGGCTATCTCGAACGCGAAGCCTCGTTCCTGTATCTGGTCGCCATACACTCCGGCTACTTCCTGCGCCGGCAGTACAGCCAGTTCGCCCAGTGCGATCGCGGGGCCATGCCCACGCGCTTCCTTGAAAAAGCGACCCGGCTTCGCCATCTCCGGGTGATCGAGTGCGGCCAGGGGCGGCACATTTATCACCTCGCCTCGAAGCCGGTCTATGAAGCGGTCGGGCGGCCTGACTCGCAGAACCGCCGTATCAAAGGCGATAACTATATTAAGGCCCGGCTCATGGTGCTCGACTTCGTCCTCGCGCATCTGAGCGCGAACATCCTGGAAGACGAGGCGGGCAAGGTCGATTTCTTCACGACGCAGTGCGGCGTCCGCTCCGAGCTGCTGCCTCGGAGCTACGCCGGACGCCTGATGTATTTCCCCGATGGGTTTCCCATCCTGGTCTCGAACACCGGCGTCCCCAGCTTCGTCTTCTTCGACGAAGGCCAGGTCACCGCGACCCGCTTCGAGCGTTACCTCAAACAGTACCAACCTCTGTTTGCCGCACTCGGCGAGTTTGAGCTGGTCTTCGTCGCCGACAACGAGGGCAACTCCGCACGGGCGAAAACTGCCTTCGGTCGCTTTCTCCCCGCGGACCGGATGCGCGGCGTGACGCCGATGACGCCGTTGGGCGTCGATCACTTCCTCGAGTTCCTCTCCATCCGCCGACAGTCGGAGATAGAAGGACACGGCGTCCTCGCCAGCAACCTTCAGGTGCTGCGTGAGGGAGAGGGCCTCTACACCACGCTCGAACATCAGGCGCTGTACTCGGCGTGGAAGCTGGGGACCGCCAGTGCCGAGAAGATACGGCAGCGGTTTCTTCAGACTTCGTTGCGCGCGACATTCTCCACCGTGGTTCTTCCGTACAGCTATCCCACGTCGGCGTTGCAACATAACCAGCCAGTACACGAGGGTGAGCGGACACGGTAGCGGGCACACGAACGGACACGTAAGAAAGGAGCTTACTGGTGCAGGTACAACGAGTTACGCGGATGATCGGGGTCAGGGAAAGTGTGTGCGTGAGGTGGGAGCGACCCCGGCGCTCCGCACCTCCCGCGTCGGCTCCGCCGCGCTGGTCGCTCCCACCTTACGCACACCAAATATCCAGCGCAGATATTCCGCTCATCCGCGCTGGATACAAACCGGATCAGTTCAGCATTCGTCGCTGATCCATATCGCAGCCGGAACGGATACATAACAGATTCCAACTTGATCCACAGGAGAACCCCATGAGCAAACTGAAACTGGAACACGGTATAAGCAGGATTCGGCGCGCCAAGCTGCAATCCTCCATCGACCAGACCATCGCCGACGACGTCGAGTTGATGGCCGAATGGTCGAACAACGAAACCAACTATGTCGTCAACGAGCTGCTGCGCTTCGCACTCACCCAGGAAGAGGACTTCCAGAAGTACAAGGTCAGCGCCACCACGAATACTTCTCGCCCCGCCGCCAGCGCGAAGCCGTCTCCGGCCAGGTCCGAACCGTCGCCAACCAGCGCATCAACCCACGCGTAGGAGGTTCATCATATGCGCGAGTCTCCACGTGTTCAGAAGTTCGTCCGGCTGCTGGTCGAGTATCGTCTGCTGCTATCCATCGGCCTCAGCCTGGCCTGCGGAATCGTTCTCCATACCCTCTATCCGGCCCATATAGACGATCCATTGCTGCACCTGATCGCATACGAGCAGCCAACGACCTTCCGCGTAATGGTGCAAGGTTACGATCTGTTTCTCTACACCACACCGTTCCTGTTCTTCTCCCTCGTGTTCTCGCTGGCCTACGTTCACCTCTATAGGAAAGATTCGGAACTGGAGCTTGGGGTGCTTCCTACTTATCCCGATCCGCGCACGCGACGGAAGCTCTCTCTCGTGCTCGGCGAAGTGCATCGGCAGCTTGTCCCGAACCCCGGCCCGTTCCCGTACTGGCTCACCATCCCTGAGCGCGGCCTCTATACCGGCATCGCATCCTTCGGCTCTATAGGGAGTGGCAAAACTTATGGGCTGATTTTGCCGGCGATGCGCCAGTTGTTCGCATATCGCGCCGACGACCCGGAACGAAAGCTCTCCGGTATCGTTCTCGAAGTCAAAGGCGACCTCTGCCGCCAGCTTCAGCGCATCCTTAAATGGTGCGGACGCGAACAGGACTATGTCGAGGTCTCGCTTACTGGTGACATTCGTTATAACCCGTTGAACAACTCGCTCGATCCTTACGCGCAGGCGTTCAACATCGCCTCCATCATTACTTCGATATGGGGCAAGGGCCGGGAACCGTTCTGGCAGCAGTCCTATACCGACCTCATGCGGTACGTGATCCTGCTGCACCGCATCCGCGATGGATACCTCACGATGGTCGATCTCTTCCGCACCGTCATCAGCGCCGGGACGCTCGAACAGATGCTGAACGAGGTTGGCTCACGCTTCAGCGCGGCCAGCTACATCGGCATCGGTAAGGACGCATACCATCAACACGAATCCTTCCTGTCTCCGCTCGGTTTCGAGTGGCGCCAGGACGCGGAACTTGCTGGTCCAGCAGACCTCCGCGGAGTTCGGAGTCTATACCCGCAAACCATATCGACCGGATCAGCGCGACCGCTTCGAGAGCGTCCGGTATTGGTATTGGGAGCACTGGAAGTTCTTTCGCTCCGAGGTCAAGACCTCCATCATTCAGGGCATCGTGGTCTTTCTCTCCCTGTTCGAGACAGACCCGCAGGTGCGCCGTGTCTTCTGCCCGCCAAAAGATCTGTACGAAGGCAAGCCCTGCACTGCGGACCCCAACGGTAGGGTCCTTCCAGCGTTCGATGCCCTCATCGAATCGGGCGCGGTCGTGGGCCTGAACTTTCCTGTCGCCCTGAACCCGGCACTCGCCAAGACTATCGGCACCATGATGAAGGTGGACTATCAACGGGCTGTGCAGCTACGCATCCCCAGGATGGACGCCGAACCTGACAGGCACTACCGCCCAACTGTCTTCATCTGCGACGAATACCAGAACTTCGCCACGGTCGGCGGCGACAATCCCAATGGCGATGAACGTTTCCTCAGTCTCTCCCGCCAGCCGAAGTGCATCCCCATCGTCGCTACGCAGAGCGTGTCGAGTCTCAAGGAAGCGTTAACAAATGACGGTGTGAAGACTCTGCTGCAGGCGTTCCGCACCAAAATCTTCCTCACCACCTCCGATCCCGAGACGGCACGGTACGCCTCCGAGCTGTGCGGCAAAGAGGACCGCACCCATATCAGTTACATCGTCTCCGAATCCAGCACCAATGCCAATGTCGGCCTGCTCTCGGGCCGGACGTCATCCAGCAAAGGCTCAGTCTCCGCCTCGAAGCAGTACCAAAAACATAAGGAGCCGCTCTTCGAGGAAAAAGTCTTCTTCGACCTGAAGAATGCACAATCCATCGTCGTAGCCTTCGACGGCATCAGCCCATTGCCGGCGACCTACTGCTACCTCAAGCCCGACTTCCTGCCCATCGATATGAGCTGGTTTGACCAGGAACAGATTGCATTCGACCCGGAGAGGATACCTGCATGAGTTTTGAAATTATCATCCCGTTCCTAAAACCGATTGAGCATCTGCTGATGAATACGACTATCTCCGAGATTATGGTCAATCCTGACGGCTCGGTCTGGATCGAAGAGAAGGGTCACATTGTGTTGCAGCCCGGCGTCCGGTTTGATGACGGAGCGTTGCTAACAGGGCTTGAAGTGATCGCCAATCGCTTCGGCAAGAAGCTCGACGCCGACTCACCCATCATGAACTTGCGCCTGCCCGATGGCAGCCGCATGGCGGCGCTCATCCCTCCGGTCGTTCATCCTCAGCCGCTTCTAACAGTCAGGAAGTTCACCTCGAAAAACTTCACCATTGATGACATGATCAAGCGGAAGGCACTGACGGAAGCACAGGCTGAAACTCTGACGAACTCTGTGAAGCGCGGTGACAATCTCCTGATCTCCGGGAGTACCTCATCGGGTAAGACGACACTCACCAATGTACTCGCCGACTTCATCCCAGACGGCGACCGCATCCTGATCCTCGAAGATGTCGCCGAACTGTATATAAGAAAGCCGCACGTCATCTCCGCCGAAGCCCAGCTCGATACTCATAAGAGCCAGATCGGTTTCGCCGACCTGCTTAAGGCTGCTCTTCGCCACAGACCGGACAGGATCATTGTCGGAGAAATACGCGGCCCGGAGGCGCGCGTCTTTCTCGATGCTTTGAACACAGGCCATCGCGGGTCGATCACAACCATCCATGCCAATGGTGCCAGCGATGCTCTCCGGCGCCTGGCGCAACTCGCCAGGCGTGGTTCAGGGGGAGGTGTCCCCTTGCACGATGTCGAGGAGGAGTGTGGCCGATCCATCGATGTGATCGTGCAAGTGATGAACCAGGACGGATGGCGTCACGTTACAGAAATCCGAACGTCCGCCGACGCTGCCAATACTACGGGACACAGTCAATGAGTCCCGGATGCTCTCGACAAAGGCACGGGCATTACTGCCCAGGAACCTCCCAGCCCTTGCTGGTCAATTGCAATGCTGCAATCTCGGTTGTCTTCGAAGCTCCGGTTAAGGTCGCTTGTATGATGGGAAAAGCGCGCTGAACATCCGGGCGCTCTGCCCAGCCTGCCAAGTTCACGATCTTGTAAGTGTAGGTGACCTCGGTCTGCGAAGACGCTCCCGCCGTCACCGGCTCCGTCCATTTGACGATCGCATCCACGGCCTTCTGCCCATAGCACAAACCGTTCGTCTGCCCGAAAGTGCCGGGAACCTGTCGGAAGTATTTCTTTCCCTCCGTGGTGAGCTCGTAGCGTTTCACAGGCTGCGGCGGAGTGGGACCCCTCAGAGGGTCCAGCATCCCGTGAACGACCGCTGTTGTATCGGTCTCAGACACCAGACCGGCCTGTTGCAGAGCGACCACTTGTGGTTCAAGTCCGTATTGATCGGTTGGCTTCGACGCGGGAATATCAATCGGAAACTGGCGACCAATCACAGTACAGGCTTCGCCGTGCTTTGTCAGATACTGGTCAATCACTTTCGTGAGATTTGCTTCGCTCGGTTTCTTTGCATCATTACAGGCAGTAAGGAATAGCAGCCCAACGATGGAAACGAGATAGAAGTTGCGCATGTATTGTCCTCCGGGGGGTAGGTTGATTGAGTTCTTATGTGGGCAGTCGCCGGCCAGCTCTGTGTTGCTGCGGTCTCAGAACCGCCGTCTCATTCCAGGCCAGGTTCACGAAATCCTTCACGAGTTTCTGATCACGGTCGCGCCGCGTGAATATCCCACTCTTCACGGTGAGCAATCGATCCGAGAGCGGTCTGATCACGACCTCGTGGCGATACGACGAAGCAGAGAATCTCGTCATCAGCGAAACGCCAGCACCTTGCGTCACCAGCCAAAGGGCCTCTTTTATGGAATAAGCGTCGGCCACAAACCTGAGCGGAACTCCAAGACTCTCGAAATGAGTCACAATCTCTGCATGTCTGCCGGGAAGCCCTCTCTTCGACAGAGACACCATAGGCTCGTTCCCCAGGTCTTCCGGGCTAATCGTAGATTTTGTAGCAAGGTGGTGACCGACCGGCAGACAGGCCACAACAGGCTCTTCCATGAGCAAGCGAGTGTACAAATCAGGTTCCGGGATGGGCAGGATTCCGAATCCCACATGGAACTCTCCCTCCAGGACCCCGGTGACGGCTTGATGCGTCAGCAGGCTTTCTCTTGTGATGGACATTGAGGCGTTGCCTTCCGGCTGGATACGCCTCACAACCTCCAGTAATTTGCTGTTCAGATAGGTGGAGTATCCGATGCGTAGGTCGTTGGTCTGTATCTTGACGAATGCGCGGACTCGATCCACGCCCAGCCGTGCATGCCTGACAGACTCTCTTGCCTCGGGAAGATAGATGTCGCCGGCTTGCGTCAGCACCATCCGCCCTCCCGAGAATCGGAATACGTGCGCACCCAACTCTTGATCGATGTTCTCGATCTGTTTACGAACGGCGGATTTGCCGACGCCAAGATATTCCCCCGCTGCTTTGAACGAACCCTTCTCAGCCACTGCAAGAACCGCAATCTGCCCGTCCATTCTGATATTCAACCGGCGCATAGCTCGACTCGTGAACGCAGGTCATCGTCAGCCTCGCAGTCGTTCGGGGGGATCGTCCGACGTGCCTTCTCGTATTAACAGAGCTGTAAACTTGGCCCGAACTTCCCTCTGAATGTGAAAATATTTGCAGGACGACGCCCTCTCGACCGGAACCGGCTGCTCCATCCGAGGATGAATTGAAGACGTATCTCGAAGAAACATAACGGTCCGCCCTGCCGGGGCAGCGATTCTGGTTGCGTTGTCCCAACCAAAGAAAATAATTTCGTGTCCAGGGGGAAGAATCAGACAAGTAATCACTCTTTAGAAGTAGATGGATCACAACCAAAATACGAAGCCGCTACTGCGGTCGTCTGCCCCGCGACAGGACAAATTGCTGGAGCAGTATTACGACCGCCTGCAGGAGTGGGCGCTCCTGCTTACTCGTGGCGACGTCGGCAAAGCCCAGGACATCGTCCACGAACTGTGTCTTCATTTGACGCTGAGTATGCCTGATCTCAGCAAGGTTCAGAATCTCGACGGGTATCTGTATACGTGCCTGCGGCATTTTTACTTGTCGGACATCGCACGCTCGGCGCGCGAAGCACTCCAATCCGTCAGCCCCGACGACTTCGACTCCATCCAGATTGCATTCCGCTCTCCGACGTCTGGAGACCCGCTGCAGCAGCAGAACGATCTACGGCGAATCTGCTCTTATGTAGCGTGGCGCAAAGGTCACGCGAAGAGTGCCAGCTATTTCATCCTTCGCTTCTTTCACGGATATTTCCGTAGAGAAATCGCTACGATCGCCGGCGTTCCGCTCTCCACGATCGACCCTAAGCTGAACAAAGTTCGTTCTGAGGTCCATCTTTATCTCGCAGAGCCGGGAAAGCTTCAGTTCACGAACCGCGAATTGCCACCGGCCCCTCGACTACATTGGACTCCTCTTTCTTCGCTGGCAATTTTCAATGAGTTGCGGGAGGCCATTCTCGCGGCGCGTGATGGCGACTGCCTGCCGGAAGAGGAGTTGCTTGCCCACTACCGGAACGCTCGTCCAGCCGCCATTTCGTGTTCGCTCCTTTCCCACATCGTGAGCTGCGAACGATGTCTCTCGCTGATCGATCTGCATTTCAGGAGACCGACGCTGAAGGATCGTGAACCACTTGACAGTCTCGGCCCTACCCCCGATGGCCACCATAATGATGTTCAGGGACCGCAGAGTTTGAACCGCGAGACCATGCTCCGGTCGGTTCGTAAATATGGCAACGAAGTTCTTGAACATCGTCCGAGAACGTTGTCGATCGCCGTAGACGGCAAAATCCTCGCCTGCCGAGATGTCCAATCCGAAAAGAATATGCTCTCCGCCCGGATCGAGCGCCCAGAAAACACCAGCTTCGTCGAAGTCTTCAGCGAACAAGGTCTCCGCCTTGCATTCCTTTCGCTTTTTGAGTTGCCGCCCGATGGCCCTCATCAGCGAATGCAGCGCGTCTCTCTCAGCGATGATCGCTGGATTGAGCTGACATTGACCTTCGATGGCCTCGGGTTAAATAGCGAAGTTACATACTTCGATCCGGCACTGGCGATCCAGGCGGTGGAAGACGAGGCGCCGGATTATCTGATGTTGCAGCAAATCGAACCGACGCAGCAGCCAGCCAATCTGTTGTCCTGGCCCGGAGTATCGTCTGTTCTGGCCTCTGTCCGCCGCTTTCTTCGTCCGCTAGTGCCATCGCCTGTGATCGCATGGTCAATGGTCCTTGCTTGCGTATTCTGCATAGCAGGGTACTTCGTGTTCCGCGGTCCAAAGCCGACGCTTGGTCTTACTGCACGCGAAGTCCTGAGCCGCTCCATCCAGACCGAGGCCACAAGCCTCGAAGGACAGACCGAGCATCAGGTGCTCCACTTTGAAGAGACGTCTGTTGACGGCAACATCTTGAAGCAAGGAACCATCGATCTATGGAGAGATGGCGACGGCAAGAGACACATGCGCCGTCTCTATGACGCCCAGCACCGCCTGGTTGCCGCCGAATGGATGCAGCGCAACGGCGAACGTGGGCAGTACCCGCAAGCCGAGGATGCACAGCCTTCTGATGCAGACCGTGAACTTCTGGCCAGTGACCTCTGGAAGCAGGATGTCTCGCCAACGGCCTTCCGCGAATTGCACGGCGAGAATGCCCAGCTTCGTCCCACGGAAGATGGTTATGAGTTGACCGCCGTGGAGCCGGTCGCCTCTCATCCCCAGCTTGTATCGGCGACTCTCGTGCTTGACCGTCATTTTCATCCCATCCGCGAGGTCATGCGCGTGCGTAGCGGGACCGATGTGCGTGAGGTTCGTTTTGTCCAAGCGGACTATGAGCGCAGACCGTCCACATCGGTTCCCGATGCGATCTTCGATCCGCACGATCAGGGACTGCGCTCTAAGGTGGATCGTCATCCCATTATTTCAAGGCCCTTCACCAGCGATGTGCAATTGACCGAGTTGCACATCGCTGTCCTGTACCAACTCAACAGTCTCAACGCCGACGCAAGTGAACCCCTCGAAGTTGAGCAGACGTCCAATGCACACATCCGCATCACCGGAATGGTTGCGGATGACGACCGCAAGCAGCAACTCCTCTCACGCTTGGATTTGTTGGACAACCATCAGCTCCTTCAGGCAGAGATAGTCTCTCCGAACGACGTCCAGAAGCAGGGCAAGAAGTCCCCACGAACTTTCGCCGGAGCTGTGAGCATGTACGATGTGGGCCAAACCAAGCCCCCAGCGGATGCGGCGCTACGCGCATACTTCCAGGCACAAGGTCTGTCGAACGAGCCGTTGGATGCCGCCGTGAGCGGGTACTCCCGTGAAGCGCTGGGACATGCGCAACGGGCGTTGCAAAACGCCTCGGCCCTGCGTCGCCTCAGCGTTACCTTCTCGGCCACGGAACTCAGGTCCGTCGGGCTCGCGTCACAACAACAGTGGACGGAGATGATAGCAAAACACGCTGCCGCTCTGGAAGTTGAACTGCGCGCACTGCATGAACAGTTGGCCAGGCTCTCGCCTTCACCTGAGCAGTTGCAGGGCGCCAACGACGCTGGCTCCGCGATAGGGACTCCGGCAGAACTCGCGCGCGCAGCCGACCAGATTCTCGCCAAGACGAAGAATTTGGACCAGAGCGTTAGTAGCGTGTTCGCGTCCAGTCAATCGCCCGACGCGCCACCGGCCAATTTTCAATCGCTCATAACCGCTACCAATGACGCGATCCCTCTGCAAGACGCAGTGGATATAACAAGTTTTGCTGTCCAGTTGAACGCATCAGGGCGGACAGCAGCAATAAACCGGCAACATAGCCGGCCCGAAACGCAGACCCCCAATAGACCGTAGCCCATCAGAAGAACAAACAATTTGGAGGACCAAATGTCTCGACAGATTTATGCCGTATGCCTGAAGTGTCTTTTCTCCCTGGTACTGCTCCTCTCCATCGGGCTGCCTGCGCTAGGCCAATCAGCCAGTTCTGCCGCTGTCAACGGCATCGTGCAGGACACGACCGATGCCCGCATTCCAAATGCAGGCGTCAAGCTCATCAATACCGATACGGGAACAGAGAGCAATTCCAAAACGAGCAAAGACGGCAATTTCGAGATTCCCAGTGTGCTCCCCGGCCACTACAGGCTGCAGATTGAACGGGACGGCTTTGATACCACTCAGCTCACCGGAATCATACTTAACGTCGGGGACAACAAGAGTGTTGTCATCCGTATGAAAGTGGGTCGTTCCGATCAGACCGTGACGGTCGACGGTGCCGGTTCGACTCTCAATACTACGGATGCTTCTGTAAGCACCGTGATTGATCGAAAGTTCGTTCAAAATATTCCGCTGAATGGGCGAAGCTTTCAGGACCTGATCTCCATGACCCCCGGGGTCGTCACTGCAACACCTCAAACACCAAGCACAAATCAAGGAGTTGGGTATACCGGTGATTTCTCGGTGAATGGCCAGAGAACGGAGTCAAACAACTACACCGTGGATGGAGTAACTGGGAATATCGCTTCCGGCAATGGTTTCGGAGGGGCACATTCAGGAACCGGTGGATCGTTGGGAGGCTCAACCGCTCTGGGCACAACCCAAAGCCTTATCTCCGTCGATGCGCTTCAGGAGTTTCGAGTTCAAACCTCTACCTATTCTGCGGAGTACGGACGGTCGCCGGGCGGACAGTTCTCGTTGGCGACCCGCTCCGGAACGAACGATTTCCATGGAAGCCTATTCGACTATCTCAGAAATAACTTCTTCGATGCCAACGATTGGTTCAATGACCATTATGGGAAGCCGACACCTGCACTTCGGCAGAATGACTTCGGCGGAACGCTCGGCGGACCCGTTTGGATACCCAAGCTGTATGACGGCAGGAATCGTACCTTCTTCTTCGTTTCATACGAAGGCCTTCGCCTGACTCAACCAATTGCAGCAACGATCCAATACGTCCCGGACAACTTCATGCGGCAACAAGCGGCTCCAGCTATACAGCCAATCCTCAACGCATGGCCAGTTCAAAATGGAATTGATTATGGTACCGCCGCAAGTCCTAACCTTGCGCAATTCATCGGAGCCTATTCCATTCCTAGCCAGATTGACTCAACGAGCATTCGATTGGACAACACATTCTCTCCAAAACTTGCTATCTTCTTCCGTTTTGGAGATACGCCCAGTTTCACCGAATCGCGGCCGTTGACTGCTCTTGCGCGCACGAATATCAACACGCAAACCTATACACTTGGGGCGACAAGTCAACTCTCCGCCACAACCAACAACGAATTCCGTCTCGGATATGACCGCAACAACTCGTCTGTTAATTCAAAAGCCGATGGCTTCGGTGGTGGAACGCCGATCGATCTTGCGTCTGCGATGGGAGCGGGTGGCTTCGCCACACCCTATCCGATCATGTACATATCCATCAATGGAATTGGGTTTGATGGCCTTGGCACCCCAAGTGGCTATAATCTCGGTCGCCAATGGAATCTCGTGGATACATTCAGTGTTTCGCTGGGGCAGCATCAACTGAAACTCGGTGTGGATTACAGAAGAATCAAGTCGCCATTGATTCCGTCAAGTCCCGAACTGTTCATAGACTTTCTGAGTCCTCAATCGATCCTGAATAACAAACCAGATATTCCCGAGATTCTGAACTTTGAACCAGCCACACCGATCTTCAACGAGACCGCACTGTTCGTTCAGGATGAATGGCGCATTCGCCCGAAAATCAGCCTATCGATGGGAGTCCGTTGGGAGGTGAATCCGCCACCCACCGAAGAGCGTGGAAATGATGCATATACGCTGCTCGGAAATCTCGATAATCCGGCATCTCTAACCCTTGCACCGCAAGGTACATCGTTATGGAAGACTCCCTGGTATAACTTTGCTCCGCGGTTAGGCCTTGCATGGACGGCCCATGATCGAGCGGGCTGGGAAACAGTGGTCCGAACCGGCGGAGGCATATTTTTCGATAATGCGAACCAGGTGGCCAGCCTCGGTTACGGTGGTGGCATCGGCTTTTTGGCTTATACAATCCTTTCCGGTGCCTCTATCCCTTTCACCAAAAGCCAACTCAATGTCCCTGTATCAGTAACACCTCCATATACGAATGCCACAATTTATGCGTTTCCCGCACATTTACAACAACCCTATACATTGGAATGGAACGCGAGCATCCAGCAGGCTCTCGGGAAAGCACAGTCACTTACGATCTCTTATGTCGGAGCGAATGGAAGACGGCAGATAGGGGAACAAGAACTATCTCTGGGTGGCCTCAATCCCAACTTCGGTTCGGTGATCTATTTCCCAGGCGGTATCACGTCAAACTATCAGGCGCTCCAACTCCAGTTCCAGCGATCTGTCTCTCACGGGATTCAGGCGCTTGGCTCCTACACATGGTCTCACTCTCTGGATTTCGGCTCGTCCGCCACAGCGATACCTCTTCAACGCGGGAACTCAGACTTCGACGTAAGGAATAACTTTCAGGGTGGTCTTAGTTGGGACTTGCCTAAGGCAGCCGCCAAGCAATTTGCCGAAACTCTGCTAAGCGGCTGGGGGCTGGATGGAAGAGCGATTGTGAGAAGTGGATTCCCGGTGCCGCTGCAGGGATCTTCGTTTGTCGATCCAACCACTGGAAGCTTGAACAATGGAGGATTGAATCTTGTTCCCAATAAGGCCATTTACCTCTACGGTCCCCAATATCCAGGTGGACGATCTATAAATCCAGCGGCCTTTAGTGTTCCAGTGAATGGCGTCGTCGGCAATGCCCCCAGGAATTTCGTTCGGGGATTCGGAGCTACTCAGATCAACGTGGCCGCGCGACGAGAATTTCATCTGCATGATCTTCTCGCGCTTCAATTCAGAGCCGAGTCCTTCAATGTCCTGAACCACCCTAATTTCGGCTACGTTGATCCTACATATACGGATGCCACGTTTGGACAGGCGACGCAGATGCTTAACCAAAGCTTGGGTACTGTCGCCTCCCAATATCAGCAGGGCGGTCCCCGTTCCATGCAATTCGCGCTCAAGCTGCTGTTCTGACTTTCCAGTGTCAGTCATTCGACTTGAGCGGTATCTGCAATCAGTTCTCTCTCTTATCAGAAAGCGACATGGGGTTCAATGATCGTGAGACGGCATATTCCTTGTCTTGCACTAATGTCGACGTGTCTCGCTTTGAGCACGGCCGCCAGCGCTCAGCAGGCATACTTCACGGTGAAGGACGATATAGAAATGGTACGTTTTAGCGATCCTTTGCCGCCACAGGACGCAACAGTGGCCAAGGTCTCCCCGGACGGCCGATATTTCGCTGTTGTGACCTCGCGGGGGATCATCGAATCGGATGAGATCGAGTCCACAATATCTCTCTACAAGAGCGCTGAATGCAAAGCTTTTCTTAGAGATCCTGACGCAGGCAACGCACCGCGTCCACGAACCTTAATCAAAATGGCATCCGTGCTAACCACAGAACAGTCATCAGGATATGGTGCGGTAATCACGAATCTGCGTTGGAACTCCAGTTCTGACGGTCTCTACTTCCTTGCAGAAGGAGTTCGTGGAGAGCGGCGGCTTTATCGGATCAGTATCGCGAGCAAACAACTGAGACCAATTTCTCTCAAGGACTACCATGTCGAGCGATTCGACTTCACTAAGAACGTGGTGGTGTACAGCGCCTGGCGTTCCGGGTCCAGCCAAGGGCCTTTGGACGAGAACGAAATAATCAAGACTGACGCGCGGGCCGTCACGGGACAACCTATCGAGAACATTCTGTTTCCACCCGACCAACTGAGTCCCACAACCCGCGAGTTATGGGTGGTTCGCAATGACCATGGGCATCTTGAGAGCAGGCGTCTGCCTCGTGCCTCGCAACGAGATAATAGCTCGTTGTCGGAAGCCTTCAAAATCTCTCCAGATGGTCATATGCTAGTCGAACTTCAGCCAGTTCTCAACGTGCCCGCCAATTGGACTCTTTACGAGCCCGCCAAAGGTTTCGAATACAGGCGCATCAATAGCAATGATCCAGGTCTTACCGCCGCCGATAATATCCTCCGCCTGAAGGAATATTCGGTGGTCAATCTTGACAACGGCAGTATCACGATGACCATTCAGGCCCCTCAAGACCTTCAACTGGCCTACACACACGATAACGAAGCGGCATGGTCAGCCGACGGAAGGCGTGTCCTTTTAACCAACACGTTCCTGCCTCTCGAAGGAGTCAGCGAGAGGCAACGAACGAGGCGACTCAGACCGTGCGCTGTTGCTGAAGTCCAACTACCTGAGCAAAACTTAACATGCATTGTCTTTGTCCCCGATCTACTAGTTGACGGGATAAGCGGTGTCGTTCACAACAGCTTATCGTTTGGCGACACTGACGATGCGATTCAATTTCAGGCCAAGCTTTCCAAAGGCAGCGTCGAAGCCAAGCGGTACACCCTCGCAAACGGTGCCTGGCAAGTGGTCAATTCAGATAATCCGGACGCTCGGGCGCAGGACGCTGAGTCTAAGAACACCGCACCCGATAGCGGCCTAGCCATGATCGTTAAACAAGACATGAATGAACCACCGGCGTTATGGCTCACGGAAAGACGCACTGGACAGAGCAAGGAACTCTGGGATCCCAACTCGCAATTCGCCAATCTACAGTTCGGGCATGCGTCGGTATATCAATGGCGAGACAAGGACAACCACGAGTGGAAGGGCGGACTGGTGATACCTGTTGGCTATGTTCCCGGAAGACGCTATCCGCTTGTTGTCCAAATTTATAACTTCGACGAATCCGAGTTCCTGACCGATGGATCCTTTCCGACGGCCTTTGCTGCCAGAGAACTAGCGAGTGCTGGAATAGTCGCCTTACAGATCCCGAGGCGGATGCCACACAACTTCAACTTCGCTGCGGCTGACGATGAGCTTGCAGGAATTGAGAGTGCAATTGATCACTTGAGCGAGGAAGGTTTGGTCGATTCGCAAAAGGTTGGACTGGTCGGGTTCAGTGCTTCGTGTTGGTATGTAGAGTACGCGTTGATTAAAGCTCCGCATCGGTTTGCTGCTGCGACGATAGCTGATGGAATCGACATGAGCTACATGCAATATCGTCTATGGGGAGTTTCATCACCCCCTCTCGAACAGGAGTCGGAGAAACTCATTGGAGCCAAGCCTGTTGGTGAAGGCTTACAACAGTGGTCAGCACTGGCTCCTGGCTTTCACCTGGATCAGGTCAAATCTCCACTAAGAATCGAGGCGATCACCCCGATTTCGGTCCTAGGGGAGTGGGAAATCTATTCTTCACTAAAGCAGCAACGGAAGCCGGTAGATTTGATCTACTTTCCCGAAGGTCAACATATTCATCAGAAGCCTCTTGAGCGGCTTGCATCGCAACAGGGAGACGTTGACTGGTTCCGATTCTGGCTACAAGATTATGAAGATTCGGATGTATCAAAACGTAGCGAATATAGACGTTGGGAGGAGATGCATAGATTAGACACGTCTCCGCACAGGTAAGATCAGCAGTCGGCACAGATTGTCTTGGCAGTCGACTGCCAAAGTCGGGCATGAGATGAACATCCCACATTTTCGACAAGTGGTAATGGGCGCCAATTAGAACGCAACCCCCGACATCTGGTGCCCGAGGACAAAAGCGTTGTCGTAAAGGCCGTCGAGACCCTGAACGAGGTGTGGACCGAGCCTCCGATTTTGCCGGAACGGATACCCTTCATGATGTACCTCGCGGCAGACGTCGCCGGAGAAATGGAAGCGACGCTGTACCAGCTCCCATTTCTCCCGTTACTCGGACGCTACGTGCGCCCGTATAAGCCACCCTTGGCATGAAATGGAGCCGCATCGCTGTCTGACATATCTGGCTAGTATTGGCCATCCCTCAATTGCTACGCCACAAGTTCAATCAGTGGCCTTCTGAAAGGATCGATAGCAAGTTCGTGTGGTTGCAGGCCCCTAAATTTTGAGACAAATGACGAATGAGGAAGCCGTTGGACAAAGGACAGCACGACCGAGAAGTTGCGAGCAAGCCACAGTTCCGACGAGCGGCAGCATATGTACGCATGTCCACGGATCATCAACGATGGTCTACTGAAAACCAGTCCGACGCCATTGAGCGTTATGCTGCTGGGCACAGTATGGAAATTGTGCGGAGGTATGAGGACGCAGGCAAGAGCGGCCTAAATCTCACAGGGCGCAATTCTCTTCAGGAGCTCTTGAAAGACGTCGAGGGCGGACAAGTAGATTTCGATTCCGTCCTGGTTTACGACGTCAGTCGTTGGGGACGCTTTCAAGACACAGATGAAGCTGCCTTTTATGAGTATCTGTGCAAGCGTGCCAACATCCAGGTTCATTACTGTGCGGAACAGTTTGAAAACGATGGGAGCCTTCCGTCAAACGTTTTGAAGACGCTCAAACGGGCGATGGCCGGAGAATATAGCCGCGAGCTTTCGGTTAAGGTCTTTGCAGGACAGTGCCGACTGATTGAATTGGGCTTTCGTCAGGGAGGCCAAGCTGGATTTGGGTTGCGCCGGCAACTCGTAGATCAAAATGGCATACCTAAACAGATTCTCGCGCGGGGAGAACAGAAAAGCCTGCAAACCGATCGGGTCATTCTCGTCCCTGGCCCTGAATTCGAAATACAAGTCATTCGAGAGATTTACGACCTCTTCACTAAGATCGGGCTTTCTGAGGTGGAGATCGCGGATCAGTTGAATTCTCGCGGCATTCTCACAGACCTTGACCGGGAATGGAGCCGTGGTACCGTTCATCAGGTTCTGACGAACCCCAAGTATGTGGGTGCCAATGTCTATAACCGGCGCTCCTTCAAATTGAAAAGAAAGCGGGTCGTCAATCCACCCGAGATGTGGATACGCCAACCCAATGCCTTTGAGCCGATCGTTGGTCTCGACCAGTTTGAATGGGCACAACGCAATATCCAGGCACGATACCAGCATTACAGCGATGAGCAACTCATCGAGAAGTTGCGCCAGCTCCTCAAACACGCTGGGATGCTGTCTGGCATTCTGATCGACGAAACAGCCGAGATGCCAAGCAGTTCCGCATATCGTACCCGCTTCAAAAGCCTTCTCCGTGCCTATGAACTGATCGGATATACGCCGGAGCATGACTACAGCTATATCGAAACGAACCGGGTTCTTAGACAATTTCATGAAAGCCTCTGCGAGAAGATCGTCTCCGATCTCCAGGCCGTCGGTGCAGAAGTTCGACGAGACGCTTCAATCGGTATGCTCCTCATCAACGGAAGCTGGACTGCATCTCTCATCCTGGCCCGTTGCCAAGAAACGCAGTCCGGGGGTTACCGCTGGCTTCTTCGGCTGGAGCGTTCCTTTAATACGGATGTCACCATCGCCGTTCGGCTTGCACCTGGAAATCAGGAGGTGCTCGATTACTACCTGTTACCCCGTCTTGATGAGTTCGAAAAACGAGTCAGGTTGTCGCCCAAGAATGGGCTTCTTCTTGACGTATACCGATACGACAATCTCGATCTCTTCCTCCACCTGACACGCCAAATCAAAATCAAGGAGTCCGAATGAAGCAGAACCAAGTTATCGACATTCTTATCGCGGAGATTCATATCGCTAACCCGCGGCACCGCGACAAGCTGGTATTCGAGAAGATCGTGAACAACATCGACCAGGTAGGGCTCAAGAAGCCAATCACGGTTTACGAGCGTAAGGTGCCCGTTGACGGGATGCGATATGACCTTGTGTGCGGTCAGGGGCGCATCGAGGCATTTCTCGCACTTGGAGAGACCAAGATTCCAGCGCTCATAGTGGATGCACCCAAGGAAGAGCGCTTTTTGATGAGCCTGGTAGAGAACATTGCCAGGCGGCCTCCGGGGGAGAATGATATCGTCCGCGAAATCCGTGCGCTACGCGATCGGAAGTACAGTTCCAAGGATATTGCTACGAAGCTCGGACTCCATTTCACGTATATCAGCGAGATTGTTCGTCTCTTCGAGCACGGTGAGCTCGAATTGATTCGTGCTGTGGAAGCGGGCCGCATTCCGCTTACGGTAGCCGCTTCTATAGCGAAAGGTGACAGTAAAGAGGTTCAACGGGTCCTAACGGACGCCTATGAGTCCGGCGAGCTTCGAGGTGAGAGGCTATTGCGGGTCCGTCGTCTGATAAACCGACGGTATAAGAAAGCACGCGGCATGAAACCGGACAAAGAGCCTCGAAAGGCGTTGTCTGTGGATAGTATCGTTCGCGAATACCAAGAACATACTCGACAACAGCGAGAGCTCGTCACAAGAGCCAGGACAGTACATGAGCGCTTGTTGATCCTGGTAACCAGCGTCAACAGGCTTTTGGCCGATGAGCATTTCGCAACACTTTTGCGCGCAGAAAATATGGATACCCTTCCTGCCGTTCTCGTCACTTCCACCTAATAGATACGGAGCACTTATGGCAGGGCACCAAGTCAAGACAGCCTTTCAGTCCACTATCCTATCTCTGCAGCTCGCAGACATAACGCCACTGAAGGAATTGAATATCCATGTTCGAACCACCGCTAAGTACAAACAGATCGCAACATCGCTCCGGCATATAGGGCTTATCGAACCCCTGGTTGTCTTTCAATCAAGCAACAAGTATTGGCTATTGGATGGGACGTTGCGCTTCGACATCCTCAAGATGGAGGGGCTTGCTACAGAGGTGCGTTGTCTTATTGCGACGGACGATGAATCCTATAACTACAATAAGCGCGTGAACTACCTGCCGCCCATTGCGGAACACAATATGATCCTGAAAGCCATTGCCAATGGGGTCACCGAGGAGCGTATTGCCGAAGCTCTCGATGTCAACGTGGCCGCAATACGAAAGAAAAGGCACCTGCTTGATGGAATCTGCGAAGAAGCAGCGGAATTGCTTAAGGACACACGCGTCACGTCCGATGGATTCGCGGTGTTTCGCAAGATGAAGCCGGTTCGCCAAATATATGCTGCCGAAATGATGGTGGCGAGCAACAACTACTCAACCCGCTTTGCGCGTGGTCTACTCGCTGTGACCAAACCGGAAGGCTTGGTTGCTCCTGACGAAACGCACAAGCGGTCTCACAGGTCGACCACCAGTCAACAATCAATAGTGGAGCAGGGCACAGATGATTTGATCGAAGATTTCAAGCTGGTGGAGAAGAGTTACACAAACGATCTCTTGAGCCTCACCATTGCTGCTGCGTATCTCGGACGCATGCTGGAGAACACCAAGATAGAACGGCATCTGCTCAAGCGGCACACGGACATCTTGCAGGCGATTCAAGAAGTCCTTGCAGTCGTGAACGGAGAGAAGGAAAGCTCTTCCGCAAAGAAGCAGTTGAACCAGGGGGATGGGAGAGTTGCGTCACCGGATATGGTCAGCGACGCCGTATCCGGTTTGCTAGCGGGACCCAACCAGAAGAAAGTTGCTGAGACAGAGGATGCATCGGTAGTTCTGCCCGATACCTGATGGCGCGGGATGATGCTGAAATCATTCATATTGCGGTCTTTAACTGATGGGCTGCAACTAAAACGCAGCTCCGACGACAAAATAAGAAAGGGGCCTCTCCCAAGAGGCCCCTTTCGTTGTGGGTTGTGTTCAATTGATGAGACAACACTTAGAAGGGTCACACAGCTACATGCGTCCGTGTAAGCCACCAGTGGATTGAAACGGGGCTGTATCCCTATCTGACAGATTTTGTTTGGTTTAGTTTTCCGCCCGTCATGGGAGCGGACGGCCATGCTAGTCTTTCGACAAGGGTTCTGCTGAATGGAATGGACAGCAAGTTCGTATGGTTGCAGGCCCCCGCAACCACACGAATTTGCCTGGGCGGTGGACTCAAGCCGTTTTCTTGACTCCTTCCGAATCCTGCCATCTTGCATGCTTTTTCGAGGATGAAGCTCGCTTCTTCTGAAGCGATTGAGTCGGCTTCTTCCAGGCCAGCTTTACGGAAGCTGCAAGCTGTTCCTGCCGAGCTTTGCAGAACGGTGCGTAGTGGCGTTCCGTGATCTTCACGCTGGAGTGCCCCAGCAGCAAAGAAACCTGATCCAGAGGCACACCTGCCAACAGTAGTTCTACTGCGAAGGTGTCGCGGAACATATGCGGATGGCATCGCTTGGGCGTGCCGTCGGGCTTATGAATCTTAGCCAACTTGAAGAGCTTCCAGTATGACCGCTGGAACGCTTTGGCTGCACTGCGCGGATCGCCATTACCCGACCAGAAGAAGTAGCTCGCGTGCGAGTTTGGCAATTGCCGCAGAGCATCGCCGACTTCTTTAGGGATGACGACATTGACGGGCACGCCGGTCTTCGCGCGATAGAGAAAAATCTGATCGTCGCCGTTCTCATTCTTCGAGAGCCGCTCCCGTTCGAGAGACGTAGCATCGAGGATGGCGAGCCCGGACCAACGCATCAGCAGTG
>Ga0193716_1000212_pt1 | contig 35663 bp, 15 predicted proteins | sample U2c1metaG_FD_145901 | JGI IMG/M metagenome (GOLD analysis project Ga0193716, IMG submission 145901) | Soil microbial communities from a riparian zone of the East river system, Colorado, United States - U2c1 | ecosystem: Environmental > Terrestrial > Soil > Riparian zone | place: USA: East River...
GGCGGCGGCGGTGTTAGAATATCTATAGGACCAATTTTGTAGAAACTAGTATTATTAAGAATTATAATTATTATTTTACTAGTTATAAACTGACTTTAATCTAAAATTTTAATAGGTTATATATAGGATAATATTAAAACTATCTATATCATAATAAATAATAAACAAAACTTAAGTGTTAGATATATTTATGTGATATATAAAATCATATCATATATTAAATACAAATTCCTACAACCAAAAAAATCTAAATCTTATTTAAAATTGGTTAGTATTCATTTAATAATTAAAATAGAACTTAATTTATTTAAATGTCTTAATTTTCTTTTTATTTACCACAAATTATTTTGTTCATAAGATATAAATATTCATATATATTTAAACGTAAGAAAAATATATAATTTAACCTGGAACCTGACCTAAATTTAAACCTTTTAAATTAATTTTATTTAATTATTCTAATTATTTTAATATTCTATAATCCAGCTTTTATTATTATTATTATTATTATTATTATTTATTATTTTTATGATTAACTGTTATGTTTAAAGATAAAAAAATATATAATGAGATTAACTCCACATGATTTGCGTGAAGAGTAAGGATTTTTTATAAGATAATTACAAAAATCAAGATTAACTATAGATTTAAATTCCAGTATTAGATATCTAACTCTCTTTTAAACGAGACAGAGGCAGAGACATAGACATAGACATAGACATAGACATAGAAATAGAAATAGAAATAGAAAGAGAAAGAGAAAACACGAGCAAGAAATGCTGAGTCGAACACGAAACCCGAACAATAAATTCTACTACTACTACTACTACTACTACTAATATTACGACTATTCCGACTACTACACAACTACTACTAATACTTTTTTATTTTAGTTTTTTTAAATTAATTATATATATAATAATATTATTTTTTAAATAACAGAATAAATTATAAATATATAAAAAGGCCAAGGCCTACATAATATCCAAATGCCAAATTGAAAAAGATAATATAAATATACAAAGATAAAGATAAATATAAAGATAAGAAATACTTAGTCTTATTTTAACATCTTTGTTAGTTGTTATTTGTTAGTTATTAGTTGTTTTTTTAAATATATGTGTAATGTTTTAAGTATGTTATTTTATTATTGAAAATATATATGTGCATTTATTATTTTACTTCATGAAGTTTATTACAGTTGTAAACTTAGATTCATCCAATATCCAATATCCAAATTAGTCTTAATCTTAGTTTTTTATTTTTTTATTTTTAAATTAATAGGCATTGTCGCTGTGGAAATTTTAAAATGGTGATTAATTTAGCTTAGCTTATCTTATCTTATCTTAGCTTATCTTATCTTAAATTATCTTAATTAGAAATGCAAATTAAGAAGTGCAGAAGTGCAGAAGTGCAGAAGTGCAGAAGTGCAAAGTGGAGGGGTTAGTTTATTTGTTATTTAATTTAGTGATATACATTCTAATTACTTGTTGAAATGTAAACAAAGGTAAAATATATTTAGAAAAAATATAAATTAATGCTAGTAATGTTAAGAATGAAAATGATATTTGATTAATAAAATAGAATGGAATTAGTTGAGGCATCTTATTATAATTTTCATGTATTAAGGCTCTTATATAAAACATAATAATGAATATTATTTTTAATTGAAGAACTATCTCTACCATATAGGTAATAAACTGCTAAAAACTGTTTAAATTAATTAAACGTTTAAAAACTACATTTATAATGAGATATTGAGGGTATCTTTATAAAAAAGAAATTGTATAATGTATAATGTAAAATTTATAATGTTTAATTTATAATGTAAATATTAATGTTAATGTTAATATATAATTATAATTATAACTAAAATATAAATATAAAATAAATAACAAACAAAAATTTCTGTATCTGTATAAAATCATATACTTCACAATTACAAAAAGGTTTCTTATGTTAACTATTTAAAATCTAATATTCTAAGTTCATTTAAATTTAATTTTTTATTTTTATTTTTAATTAGAGTGGGTTTATTGTATATATTGTATATATTGTCTATATATTGAGTTAAATAACTCTGTTAGATTAATTAAAATATTCTAAATTAAGATCAATTAAGATTGAACTGGTAACATTTTAAATGCGTGTAATGGAATTGGGCTAGATAATGATCATTCTAAAGTTGTAGCTGTATCCGTTTCATTATTAAATTCTGATATAGATGTAAAATAAGAAGGCACTGCTCAAGGATTATTAGAACATGTAGGTTGGTTAGCAAAAATATCATAAATAATATAACCAAATAAAATAGTTGCTATTACAGATATTATTGACCCAAAACTTGAAACCGCATTCCATCCACTAAATGCATCAGGATAATCTGGAATTCTTCTAGGCATAGAGGCAAGCCCTAAGAAATGTTGTGGAAAGAAAGTTACATTAACTCCAACAAATAATGTTCAGAAATGTACTTTACCTAAGAATTCATTGTATGTTTTACCAAGAATTTTTGGTGTTCACATGTAGAAAGCCGCAAATAATGCAAAAACAGCTCCCATACTTGGAACATAATGAAAGTGTGCTACAACATAATATGTATCGTGGAATGAAATATCTAGGCTAGCATTAGATAAAATAACCCCTGTTAATCCACCTATTGTAAATAGAGCTATGAATCCAATAGTAAAGATTAATGGAGTAGTGAATCTTAAACTACCACCGTAGAATGTTGCTAACCAAGAGAAAATTTTAATTCCTGTTGGAACTGCAATTATCATTGTTGCTGCAGTAAAATATGCTCGCGTATCCACATCAAGACCTACACTAAACATATGATGGCTTCATACTAAGAATCCAAGGATTCCAATTGAGAACATCGCATATACCATTCCTAGATAACCGAAGATAGATTTACCTGAGAATGTTGACACAATATGACTAACGATTCCGAATCCTGGTATAATTAAAATATATCAATTATTTTTATAATGAAATAAATAATATTAACTATTTTTATACATTACATTTTTTAATAATAGGACTTTTTCTTTGATTTTAGTACATTATAAATTTTACTTTATACATTATACATTATACATTATACATTATACATTATACATTAACAAGAAATCTAACATAAATCAATTAAATCTTTTATTATCTTGAACCTTGAACCTTGAACCTTGAACCTTGAACCTTGAACCTTTATAAAATGAATATTCATATTTAAACTAACTGTTTACACCAAGTTAATCTAAAGGACCAAAATTTTAAGTTGTTTAAAAGTAAAAGTAAAAGTAAAAGTTAAAGTTAAAGTTAAATTAAAGTTAAAGTTAAATAAAGTTTTTTTTGATAATTGATACTTGATACTTGATAATTGATAATTTATAATTGATAATTGATAATACCTAACTAAATCTATTGCGTAAAGTCTCTGAAGTAATAATTAGTTAAATTTAAATTTGTAATATAAAATTATCTTTATATAGTTATATATATTATATACATTATATATATTATATATATTATAGAAATTATTAATATTATTTAATATTATAATATATTCTAGAACTAGAAAGTGATTAACTTTGTACAAAATTGATATTTTATATTTTATAATTTAAACTAAACCATTACTTGCGAATATACTCATTGTTTTAACTTTGTTACTATTATATAAATTTAATAAATAAAATAAATATAAAATTTAGATGTAGTATTTAAAACAAACTATAAAGTTTATAAAGTTTATAAAGTTTAGAAAGTAGTTCTCGCATATAGCAAATTTACGAAGCATTGTATTATATCCTTTTATTTTTGTTTCTTTTTATTTTTATTTATTTTAGCTTATTAATATTATATTATATTATATTATATTATATTTATTAAGTAAGTATTTCCTTTATTACGTCTTTCTATTCTTTAAAAATTATAAAGTATCCAAGTGTAAATTCTAATTCTAATTCTTTTTTAATAACTAAGAACAACTTCAGTCCACTGCGCACTTAAGACTTAATAGTTAAGAGTTAAGAATTCAGAGTTAAGAGTTAATAGTCCTGCACCCACATTAGTTACTTTAAATTGCTTTCGTGAATGCGTTACTTTAAATTGCTTTCGTGAATGCGTTATTTTCTTTCGTTAATTAATCATGTCTAATTATCAATAATAAGAGTTAGAGTGAATAATCAGAGTCCTAGGCTTATTATTCTTGTTATTCATTCTTATTATTAATAAATATTTAGTAAAGTGAAAAATTAGTATATGGAAATTATAGTTAATTTTAGTATAGAGCTTATGATTCTTTTTTATTTTTTATTTGTTAATTTGTTAATTTGTTAATTTGTTAATTTGTTAATTTGTTAATTTGTTAATTTGTTAATTTGTTAATTTGTTAATAGGTTAAGCTTATCGACGAGGTAATTAATAATGAATTAAATTATTTATCTGTATGAATATCTGTATCTTCGTCTAAATCTAAAGCTAAATCTAAATCTAAATCTAAATCTGTATCATTATCAATTTCTATTATATCTATTTTAGTTAATAAATCAAAAGTATCTTTTGAAAAGTTATTCATAGAATTTTTTAAACCTTTAATTTTATCTATTCCTGATAATTCTAAATGTTCTTTCGCTTGAATTACTAAGTATGCTTCTTTCCACTTTAAATAATTAAGGTATTTAGATGATAATAGATTAAATTTATCAAAGTAATTAATAACATTATGAGCTTTTATAAAACTAGTAGAAGAATAATAATAAGTATCATTTTTTTTTCTATGTCCTATATTTCCTCCTAAAAAGCTTTTGATAATTTGTAATAAATAAGAAGTTTTTTGATCTATTTGATAAGATAACCTAATTTCAGTATTATTTCTTCGATTTTTTCTATTAATCATTTTAATTTGAAAACTAGAATCGGCATCTGAGAAACCGGATAATCAAAAATTATTTAAATCGGCAGAATAGTTAAATTTATAATCAATTAAATCTGGAAATCTTGTGATGAATAAAGGATAATTTAATAATTTGGTTACTTGATTAATTTTAATTGTACCTCTTAACTTTCCATTAATTAAATCTAAAATTTTTTTTTTTTCAGAATATTTGTGAAATTGCAAACTATAAGCATTTTTATCTTTAATTTTATATATTATACCACAACCTAGTCTAGAAACTATATATTGAGCTAATGGTAAATCTAAAATATTAAAACAAATTTTTATTTGACCTTTACTAATGTATCCATCACCATCGATTAAACCTGCTAAATAATGACCGAATTCTTCATCAGTTTCTGGTTTTGTATGATGAAGTTGTTTATTTTTAAACTTAGAAGTCAAATTATCTTGAGTTTTGTTATTTGTCATTGTTAATTATTTGTTATTTGTTATTTGTAATTTGTAATGTTTATGTGTTCTTTAATTTGTACTAGAATTATTTTAAATAATATTAATAAAGCGATTAATACTTGAAATCAATAGAATTATCTTAAGTTATTTATTGCTTCTTTTAAAAGGATATTATTATAATAATGGATAGAGTAAAAACAAAAATATAAATATTTAAATTATAATTTTTTATAATATATAACTATGTAAAAAAAAAAGTTTTGATTTTTAATTTTAATTTTAATTTTAATAAGAGATTTAAATTTTATGATAAAACATTACTACCACTTTGTCCAAATTGTTATGCACTCTCGAAAACTCACCAAATTAAAGAGAAAAGGATTAAATACTAAAACGAAATACTAAAGGATTCCTGCTATTATCATTATCAAAGAAAAAAGGTTTAGGCTTTAGAAACCAATTTATTTTTAGTTTGAGTTTGAAATTTAGAAACAAAACCGACTAAAAGAAGATTCATCCTGCTTAAAAATCAAAAGAAAAACTGAGAATAGGAATTAAGAAAGTGAGGAAATAATTTACATGTTAGTTGAAAGGAAAAGTAGGAAAAATAAAGATTGATAATTAAAATGAAAGTTTAAAAAGATTTAAAACGGTTTGGATAAGGGTCGGAAATTAACTTCGGGATGCACCATCAGTTTACATCTCACTTAAGATTAAAATAATTTAAATTTTAAGTTACTTTTTTTGTTTAGACTATATCATCATTATTACTATTCTGCTATTTTTATATTTTGTAATTGTTAATTAAGGTAAATTTTAATAAAATATCGTTTTTATAAATATAAATAATTTTTATAAATAAATTACTATAAATAATATGTTAGAAATAATGTTATTATAAATAAAGCTAAGATATTATAAACAGTCATTTCAGTTAGCAATTAGCAGTTAGCAATTAGCAGTTAGCAGTTAGCAGATTAGCAGTTAGCAGTTAGCAGTTAGCAGTTAGAATAAAAATTATATTTAAATCTATAATAAGGTATTTTTCTTATCATCAATCATCAATCATCAATCATCAATCATCAATCATCAATAATAAATTTAGTTAATCATTTATTTAATTGTCTTTTCATAAAAATATAAAAATAAATATAAAAATATTTAAGTGAGTAATATGTTGCGCGTGTAGTCTATGAAGTACTATTAAGTATTATTTTAATTTATACTTTAGTTTAGTTACTAGCTGATTACCTATACGGATCATATGTCTTCTTTGAAACTAACATTTATTAATATTAATTAAATAAAATATCTTAATTAAACCTAATTAAACTATTGTGTTAGTGCATAATACCTAAAAGTTTCCAGCATATAGCGCAATTTGAATTTAAAATTTATATTAAATAGGGCCATCCTTGACCAAAGAATCAGAATAGATGTTGGTATAAAATAGGATCCCCACCACCAGCAGCATCATAAAAACTAGTTGAAAAATTTCTATCTGTAAGTAACATTGTAATTGCACCGGCTAGAACAGGTAAAGATAATAATAACAAAATTGCTGTTACATATATACTTCATACAAATACAAATCAAATAAATAATAAATTAAGAATATTAAATTAAAATTTTACTGATTAGGACTATTTCATTTCAAAATAAGAATATCAATATAAATATAAATATAAATATAAATATAAATATAAATATAAATATAAATAAATAATAATAATAAAAATAAAATGAAAATTCCGTATAGTCTCTAAGATTATTACTGTAAATGATACTTAAAATTATTAAGGTTTATTAAAGCATTTATTAATCTGTAGATAAATTTAAACAATATAAATTTTAACTTTAAATTATTTTTAGTATAAATAATAAATAATAAATAATAAATAAGACAGTTCTTAAATATAATTATAATTATAAATATAAATATAAATTAAGTATTATAAGTTTAGTAAAATTCTCTACATTTAGGAATTATTATATTATTCTTTCTAAAATAAATTAGTTAGATTATATCGCTATTATGTATATTTAAAGTTAAGATCGCTATTATGTATATTAAATTTTAATTCTGTGTTAATATTTTTATTATTATTATTATTATTATTATTAAAATAACACATTATTTTTTCAATACAAACAACTCTAAATAGCAATAATAAGAGTCCTAGGATTCTTGTTACTTAACTTTAAAAAAAAAAAACGGTAATTTATGCATTCCCATACCATTTGTTCTCATATTATTTACAGTTACTATGAAATTTATTGCCTTATTATTATATTTACAGTAAAATAAAATAATATAAACTGTTAAAATATAAAATTGGACTTTTTCTTATAACTTATAAATTATTTTTACATAAAGTCTCTAAGGTTAGTTGTTTAAATTAAACAATATTATGCTAATAAATATAAATATAAATATTAATATAAATATAAATATGTATGACTTATAATAATAAAAATTGTAAAAAATAAAAAGTTTTTGTCTAACCTGCTAAACATGACAGATTAAAAATAAATATCAGTATCAGTTATTAGCATATAGTAAATTTTAATCAATATTAATAATATAGTAATTCTTATAATAATAGTTATAGTTATACTTACTAATTATGTAATTATGATTGAGCACAATTAAATATAAATAAAAATAATATTTATATTAATATTTTACCCAGTAATGATGAAACTCCTGCAAGATGAAGACTGAAGATAGCTAAATCAACAGCTCCACCTGAGTGAGATTGTATACTTGATAATGGAGGATATACTGTCCATCCTGTACCAGCCAATTAAAAATAAATCTTAAATAAATTTAAAGTTAATAGGAGAAAGTTTAAGAAAGAATAAAAATTAACTTGTACTAGATACTAGAACTAGTAATTATATTTAATTTAAGATAATTAGGATTTTATTTTACTTTATAAGATTATAAAATTAAAACGTAAAATCTCGGAAGGTAAACATTATTACCTTGCTGATTAGCTTTTTAAAGGTTTTTATGTATTAAATTTAAAAATTAAACAAAATTAATCTAATATAAATATAGAAATAAATATATAAATAAATATAAATATAAATATAAATATAAATATAAATATAAATAATACATATAAAAAGATTTCCAGCATATAGTTTTATTGGTTATAACATTATACCTTGATATTATCAGAGATATATGACTTATTTTTATAATTATAATTATAATTTAAAGAGATTATAAATATAATAATGATGATAATAAGTAATAAGTATTAAGTAATAAGTAATAAGATATAGGTTATAAAGGCGCTCAATTTAAAAATCTTTTGTTTGGGTTATAAGAATTTGGAATCTTTTTTTTTAAGAATTTAGAAGGAGTTAACACCATTTTCCACTAATGAACTAAGTAATAGTAATATTAGTGAAGGAGGTAATAATCAGAAAGAGATATTATTTAATCGAGGGAATGCCATATCGATAGCACCCACTTGTACGGGTAGTAAGTAATTACCAAATCCCCCTACCAATCCTGGCATACGATTTTGATCTCCATTTTTCAATGTGAGTCGGACTATTTCTTTGTCTTTCTATTATCTGTTTTTTTTTTGATAACAGACAAAAAACAATACATAGTTAAGATATCCGAGTGTAGTCTCTGAGGAACTATTTTAAAGTTAAAGTTTCCTGCTGATTACCCATTTCATATAGAAACCTAATTCTATAATCATAACCTAAGATATTTTATTTTTACAATTACTTAGTTCTTTAGGATGTTCCAGCAAATATTTGGATGAAAGAAAAATATTTCTAAATTTCCCGGCTATGCCAATAACTTAACCCCTTTCCAAGCCCCCAATTATATGATAAGCTGAAGAGAGGGGGATAATATAAACATATAAACATATAAATAAACTAATATACTTTAATATTCATTTTCAAATAATAGCTATTCATTAATAGAAGATAACAACCATTCGTTTTTATATAAAGAACCGGCAGGTTTTTCTCCATTAATATAGGGTCGTATAGATCCTCTATCTACATTAATCTTTCTTGCGAACTCTCCTATGCTATTATATGTACCGCACAAAGGAGATGAGGGATTTTTAACATTTAAGGCCGTAAATTGTTTTCTAACGGGTTGATTTGTTATCCTGTATTCAACTTTGACGTAATTTATTAAATCTTTAAATTCAGTTAACGATAATGAAGGTTAAAAAGAATGATGCAGTTCTGTCATAATCTCTAATGATATTATAAATCTCCCTAAATATAAAGTTCCATTAGTTAAACAATCATCCAATGTACGGTGATCTATACTCATATGCATTTTAAAAACGCATGTGTTTTAGAATCAAACATTCCCACTAAACTTGCAGTGGTAATATCATAAATAAAAAATGCAATACCTCTTTGTTTTCGTAAACGTTGTTTGGCCGTTTCAGACATAGGATAGTGTTTCCCTGAACCTGAAGCTATATTATCTGTATTCAAATTCAAAGGATGATTAAAATAATGATCTAAAAAGTATTGTTCCATTATTAAAATTTGTTCAATACTTGAATTAGGATTCATTACATAAAGAGTTAATACAACACCTTCAAATCCATGTGTTAATTTAAACAAAAAAAAAATATACAAGTACAGCTCGTGTTCCAGATTTTAAAATAGAATTATAGAAATATGAAGTTACCCTTACAAATAAATTAATACTGCTACCTACATATGTATGACCGGAAGGAGTTTCAAAAATATAAACACCCTTAGCCAAAGTAGCTGCTTTAGCTATTAATCCACCTGAAAACCGGTTCTCTCTTTATGATGAGGATCAACAATAAGATACTTTTCAGAGGGAAATGGAGGATTTTCATTATTAGAATTATTATTATTTGAAGGAATAGTAGAAGTTACTCCTTTTCTAGCACTTCAATTTTTGAAGTTTATTAGAGTATTAGAAAAATTTACAATGTTGTATTTGAAAATATCAAGGTCAGTTTTAACTATAATAACCATGAAGAAAATCATGATAAGAGCATGTGCAGAAATTATTACGTTAAAAAGTTGGTGATCTCCTGCTAAAAATTGAACCCCGGGAGCTGATAATTCTAATCTAATCAATAATGAAAAGGCAGTTCCAATCATACCTGCAAATATTGAAAACATTAGATAAAGCGTTCCGATTTCTTTAGCATTAGTTGAATAAAGCCAATTCATTCAGAACAGACAAAAACAAGTATACACAATTCAGCTCTGTTGTCTAATTAAGCTTATTCTTATTATTATTATTATTATTTTTATTTTTATTTTTATTTTTATTATTTTTATTGTTTTTATTATTAGTCTTATTATTATTATTATTATTATTCTTATTCTTATTTTTATTAATGTTTAAATTATTTAAATACTAATATTAATTATAACTTATAACACTATTTATTAAATATTAAATATTAAATATTAAGGATGAAGTATTTAAGGTAAAGCTATTAACTATTAACTATTAACTATTAACTATTTAGTATTAACTATTAACTTGTAATTTTTAAGGATTTAGTATTAAATATGAACTTTTAAGTATTAAGTATTAAGTATTAAGTATTAAGTATTTAGTATTAAGTATTAACTATTAAAGGTAAAGTTATTAAGTATTAAGTATTAAGTATGAACTTTTAAGTATTAAGTATAAAGTATTAACTTGTAACTTTTAAGTATTAAGTATAAAGTATAAAGTATTAACTATTAAGCATTAAGTATTAAATATTAAGTATTAAGTATTAAGTATTTAGATTTGATTTGTTGTTTGATTTTTATTTGAATCTGTTAAATATTATATTATTAATATATATTAGGTTTTACTTGTACTTGTACTTGTACTGTATATATAAAATTTTACCTTAAGAAATAATAATAATAAATTTATAATTAATTACATTATGTGTGGATTCTTAAACTCTTAATTTTAATATGTATCTTAATCTTAATCTTAATTTACACAATGTTATTATTATATATTATAATTCATATACTTGCTTAAATTATTAAGGTTTAGTTAGGTATGCCTGTAATTATTAAATAATTATAATTAAAATTTAATATATATATATAATATTTAAATGTATAATAGTTTATAAACTTAGTATAATATAAAGGTATATTATAAAAATAATAATAATAATAATTATAATAAAAATATAAATATAAATATAAATAAAAATAATAAAAATAATAACAATAAAATTTGATTAATTTGAATAAGTCAATTAGAATATTGTCTCTGTATAGAAGTATAGATTAATAGAATTATAGAAGTATAGAATTATAGAAATATAGAAGTATAGAATTATAGAAGTATAGAAGTATAGAATTATAGAAATATAGAAGTATAGAAGTATAGAATTATAGAAGTATAGAAGTATAAATTATAGATGAAAATATAAAATAATAGTAAAATAGGAAAATAGTAATAGTATTCTTTAAAAAATATTTAAAAAATATTTAATTGCCGTAGTCATTGGTTATGATTTTAAAAAGGTTTTCTGAAGGATAATAAATAAATATAAATATAAATATAAATAAAACAATGTTATGATAATAAATATAAATATAAAAATAAATATAAATATAAATATAAATAAAACAATGTTATGCTAATAAATATAAATATAAATATAAATATAAATATAATATAAATATAAAATAATAAAAACAAAAATAATTATAATTATAAAATAATATTAGAATAATAGAATAATAGAATAATAAAAATAAAATACGGAATAGAGGTGATTCGAACACCTAAAGGCCTTAACCCAACAATTAGCAATCGTTTTAACTTACCAATGTAAACCATTCCTATAACTTGCTTAAAATTATTATTATTATTATTAATTTGTTGCTACCCTATTTATTAACAAATACTATTACTATTATTTAAAAATAAAAAAATAAAACAAAATATAAAAATATAAAAATAAAAAACTAATAAATTTAAATTTGGAAATATTATTTATTCCAATCATTCCACTCACTTGCAAATTCCAACATGAAGATTTTGAACATTTAAATATTTGAAAATAGAACTTTGTTTAATTTAATTTATAATTTAAAGTTGAAGTTTAAGTTGAAGTTTAAGTTTAATTTTAAGTTTAATTTTAAGATTTTAAGTTAAAGATATTGGTAGTCAATGAAAATAATTAATTAGTCCTAGGACTCTTACTCTTATTATTGCTATTGTTTTTTAAATAATAATAATTCTGGGATTCTTGCTATTTAGAGAGAAATAATTAAGAAATAATTGAGATTGAGCAAGTTTCCTTTAGTAAAAATTTCAGTATTTAAATATTGAAGTCTTTAACTATTTTAGTATTTTATTATTTTAGTATGTTAGTAATTTTGTATTTTAGTATATTAATATTTTATATTATAATACGGAAAATATAATTATTAAATATTTTTAATTTACATATTTAATAATTAGATGAAAAACACGATCCTTACCAGAATCGAACTGGCATAAACTATGCGAAAGATAGTTATATTAACCTATTATACGAAAGGATCTATAAGGTATTAAAATTTATTAGATTTATTTAATTTATTAGCTTTATTAGCTTTATTAGATTTATTAGATTTTATTAGATTTTATTAGATTTTATTAGCTTTATTACAAATAAACAATTTAACCACTTTTAATCTAAAGTTATTTATAATCATGTTAATTTAAATTTAGATTTAATTTATTTTTAATATAATAAATAATTATAGATATAAAATAAAATTAAGATATATTTATATTATTTGATATGTGAATTTTAACTTTATGAATTATGATAAATTTATTATTAATATTAATATTACTATTACTACTACGAACTTACTATTATTATTATTACTATAACTATTACTATTACTATTACTATTACTCTGAAAAAAAAGTGTTAGTGTTACAACAAACAACATTCAGATTCAGAACCGACTTATAACTATTTCTATTATTATTACTATTACTATTACTATTACGACTTATTACTAATATTATAACTATAACTATAACTATAACTATAACTATAACTATAACTATTACTATTAATGTTTGACAAGCATAATTTACGAAAGATGAGCGTTATGTAGATACGAATACTCGAATTAAATAAATTTTACAAGAACTCTCTTTGTTAGTGTTAGTGTAAATGTTAGGATTTCTTATTATTATTCTATAATTCTAATTATTTTTTTATTCTTATTTATATTAAAATCTGTTATTCTGCCTTGATTCTTATTGTTATTCTAATTCTAATTCTTATTCTTATTCTTATTTATAAATTATAATTATTATTATTTATATTATTGCAAGCAAGAATCCGTTAAAATTTAAATACTTTATTGCTTTATTTCTTAAAAAAAATTCTTTAACTTCTTAATTTCTTTATTTCTTTATTCGGTTGTAATTGTTTTGTTTGTAATTTTTTAAAGGTGAGTAATAAGAGTCGTCCCGGAATTTCTCCTCGGAATTACGAATTACCCCTAGGATTATTAATTTCTAATTTCTAATTGTAGCTTAACAATAATTATATAGTTCTAAATTGGTTATTGTTTATTAGTTAATTGCTTATATTTATTGGTTATGTTAATTATTTATTATTTATTATATATTATTTATTATTTATTATTTATAAAAGACAGTAAACGGAAAATTATTGGTAAAGATAAAATCCAAAATCCGCACAAAAAGTTTTTATTATTGCGTGATGCCTGATTATAGTTAATGCTTAGATAATGTTTACTTAGGTTTATTTTAAGAAAACATAAAATAATATTTTTAGTGTTAGGACTAGTATAGGGGGTTATTATGTTAAAAACAAAAAGATGTTATTTATATTAATTATGAACTCTAAACTATGGACTATGAACTATGAACTATAAACTATGAACTATGAACTATGAACTATGACTTCTGAATTCTTAACTATGAATTATGAACTATGAATTATAAAATTTAAATTATAAACTATGAACTATAAATTATAAAGTATGTTTATTGGCTAAATAATAATAATAAGAATAATAATTCTAGGAGGAATTTGTTAAATGATTGTTTATATAAATTGTTAGTATTATTGTTAATGTAATTGTTATTATATTAGTAAATAATATTTAAAAATTTGCTAAATATATTTTAACTATTAAAGGAAAATTAATTAAAATTTGAAATAACAAATAATTTGAAGCTAATAAAGCTATTATTAAAATAAATATAATTATAACAATATTAGTCAAATTAGCTTTACCATACATTTTTATTAATAATTTAATAAAAGATTTAAATTTAATACCAAAAAATTTGTGGCTAAAAAAACTATCTACTCATAAAGATTTATTATCCTTATTATAAAAAAATCTACCTAATAATGAGATTGTTAATAAAAATAATAACATTAAAGAAACTAGATTTAAAATAAAAATTGAAAATAAAACAACAAGTATTGGGTTAGACAAATCAATAGGTAACCAATTGAAATTTAAAATACTAAATTCAAATGGAGAGTTTATAAAAAGATCTGGAAATGGAGTATTATTAGATTGAACGGTAGATCCTTTAATTCCAGTTAAAATATTAGCAAATTTAGAAAAAGAATCATTTAAATCGTCACAATTAATAGTAGTATTTAATGATAATAGAAGCATAATAATTGTAATAATTATAAAGATTATAAAGATGACTTTTAGAGTTTTAACTAAGGATTGATGAAATTTTGTATTTAGATCATTATTTAATATGAAAGAAAATAAAACGTAACTTAATAAAATTGAAAAAAATAAAAAGAAATGAATTTCAGTTAAATACTGAATATAGCATGTAAATATATTATTCATAAAAAAAAAAGTTATTTTAAAACAGTAGTATTTTGGGTTTTTTACTATTAACATAATAGTAAGATTATGGGGGTAATTTAGATTATCTGTTGCCATATATCTCGAACAAGGTAATTTCTTAAATATATTATATATGTATATTTATTATATAAGTTATAGATCTTATATATGTTATATAAACTAAAATATGTATTTATTAAGATATTATGTTGTTAATGTAGAAAAAAAGAACAAAATAAAGAATAATAGACATTTTAATTTCAACCTTAGGACGAAGAATAGACATATTTACATCGCTATATGCCAGAAAAAGAATAATAAGATTTTTAACCTTTCTTAAACTTATAAAATACTAAAGTAGTAAAGTACTAAAGTTATAAAGTTTAATATAAATGAATGTATTATTCTTAACAATTAACACTTAACACTTAATACTTAACATTTAACACTTTATACTTAACACTTAATACTTGACACTTAACACTAAAATAAAGGTCAAGAAAAAAAATGATAATATATTAAACATGGGTAATAGCCTTGGTACCATGATATTTGTATTTTGTTTATGAATTTATATTTATGAATTTATATTTTATATTTTATATTTGATATTTTATATTTTATATTTTATATTTGATATTTGATATTTGATATTTGATATTTGATATTTGATATTTTATAATTTATATTTGATAATTTATATTTTTGATTTTATATTTTATAATTTATATTTTATAATTTATTAAGGCTAAGAAGATTTTCACTTTTACAATTAGCAATTATTCCATGGTAATATAATTTAACAGTTATAAGTTATAAGTTATGAGTTATTATTTAACATTAATAGAATTATTTATCCAAATTGGTAATTTCATAGCTGATTAAATTATAGACTGTTGTTTTTATAGACTATAAAACGAATAATCTTTTAGATTTATCAAATAACAATTAAATTTATTAAGTAAAATAGAGAAATATAACTCAATATTAAATTTTTTGATTGGTTATATTTATTATTATATTTTATAATGTAATAAATTTTAATAGTAAAACTAAAAAATATGTTTAACTGAACTACTTTTAAGTTAATTGTTAATTTGAATTTTAATTTTAATTTGATTCGGAATCTGTATCTGATTCGGAAGATTAAGTTTATTCGGAAGATTAAGTTTAAGTTTAAGTTTAAGTTGAAGTTGAAGTTTAAGTTTAAGTCATTTTTTTCTTTATTTTTGAAAAAGATTAAGATTAAGATTAACTCAGGGATGTATTGTATGATGTTTGAGGATTATGTGGTTATAAAGTATAAAGAAAGATACCCCCAACTGTTGACTAAATCCTTTTTTTAATATTTTTTAATATTTTTTATTTTTTTTATTTGTTTTTATTTTAGTATTAAATTGTTAAATTGTTAAATTGTTAGATTGTTAAATTGTTAAATTTTTAAATTGTTAAATTGTTAAATTGTTTAAGTTGAGCAGCAAAGGAATCGAACCTCTAACGGTCAAAGACCAATTCTTTTACAGAGAACCACCATTACCAATCGGTCACCTGCCCATATATAAGTATAAATATTCTGTTATTTTGTTATTCTGTTATTCTGTAATTCTGTTATTCTTTTATTCTTTTATTCTGTTATTCTATAATTATTTAATTATGTTAATATTTAACTCTTTTAAATTTAAATACAACACTTTAAATGTTATATATAATTATTTTTAATAAACATAAACATAAACATAAACATAAACATAAACATAAACATAAACATAAACATAAACATAAACATAAACATAAACTTATTTATTTATCATTTAATAATTTATTATAATCTATTTACAATCTATATAATATATTTATAATCTATATAATAATAGTCAAAAGATATTAATATTTAATCATATAAATCAAAATATTAATCTTAATAATTGAATTATGATAATTTTTCTTATATTACTTTCTTGTATTATTTAGTTATTATACAATTAATTTATAATAAATAATAATAATAATCACAGTTAATCATTCTATTAATAGTATTAACAATTTAAAATTTAACTAAGAATTTAAAAATATACTACTTTAATATTTAATAAGAAAATAAATTAATATAAATATAAATATATATATATATATATATAAATATAAATACAATTATAAATATAAAAAAGACTACTCCAAACTCCAAACTCCAAACTCCAAACTCCAAACTCAAAACTCCAAATTCGACTATACAAATTTTAAAATTCCTTATAGAAATTAAAGTTTCTAATTTATCCTTGCTTCTATTTCTATTTCTATTTCTATTATTTCTGCTTTATTCTATAATTTATAATTTATGCTATCTGCTATCTGCTTTCTTCTTTATTTATTCATATTATTATTATTAAAATTATTCTAATTATTATTAAAATCTTATAATCCTAATGCCTATTTTTATTTTGTATTGCTATAGAACATTTGTATTGCCTATTGCTACAGAACATTAGAACATTTAGTGTTTAAATTTTTAATTTTAAATTAATATGGAGTTTAAGCTGGATAGGTAGGATCGTGATGGAGATGATCCCAGCAAAAAACCTTTTAAATTTTCCTCCTAGGATTATTCATTCTGAATTGATTTTTTTTTCTTATTGTTATCAATAATAAGAGTAAGAGTCCTAAAATTTTTGTGTCGCAAGAAACCGCTAGGACTGTTGGTTGTTGTAATATAGGGTTATTTAGAATTATTGTATTTATATTCGTAGAGTGGAGATTTTATTGTTAAAATGATTGATAGTTTTTTTTTTTATTATTTTTATAAGATTATACAAGTTTATGTTTATAGTTTATATAGTTTATATATTCGTAGAGGGGTTAGATTATATTGTTATTGTTAAAATGATTGATAGTTTTTTTGTTGTATTATTTTATTTTTATAAGATTATACAATTTTATTTTATAGTTTATATAGTTTATATATTCGTAAAGGGGTTAGATTATATTTTTATTGTTAAAATGATTGATAGTTTTTTTGTTGTTTTTGTATTATTTTAAATTTATTTTAAAAGATTATACAAGTTTATTTTTATACTTTTTATAGATTTGATACTTGTTTTATTCGTAGCGTAGTTATATTTGATTGTCTAAATAGAAATAGAAATTTCCCACAAAATTAAGATATTTTTTTTATTAATATCAATATATATATATAAAATAAAATATAATATAATATAATATAATATAATATAATATAAAATAATATAATTTAATATAAGATTTTAGAATAAGATATAACAAATTATGAGTATAATACTAAGAAAGCAATCATTAAAGAGAATAAACCAGTTGCTTCTGCTAAGGCAAAACCTAAGATAGCATATGCAAATAATTGACCTCTTAATTGAGGGTTTCTAGCTGTAGAAGAGATTAAAGAAGCGAAGATATTACCGATACCTAGTCCAGCTCCGATTAATCCTGAGCAAGCGATTCCTGCTCCTATGTATTTAGCTGCTGTTAACATTTTTAGATTTGTGTTTATTTATATTGATAGCGTCTAACATAAGAAATAATTTAAACTACTTACTCTTTTACTTACGATTTCTACTTCGGTTTCGAGTTAGAGTTCGAGTTCGAGTTCGGTTTCGGATTGTTAACTTTCTTAATGTAAATGTTAATGTTAATGTTAATGTTAATGTTAATGTTAATGTTAATGTTAATGTTAATAAGTAATATATAACAAAACAAACAAACAAACAAAAAGCAAAAGAAAAGACAATAAAATATGTTTTAATTTATTAATTTATTAATTTATTAATTTATGAATTTATGAATTTATTAATTTATATTGGTTATTACTAATATTCTTTTTAATTATAAATTTATTTATATATCTAGTAAAATGAAAATGTCATTAAAAAATAACCTAGATGTACAGTTAACCGTAAAGGTGTAAAGGTGTAGATGTGTACAGGATTCTTGCTTAGTTTGTGTATTATTTTAAATGTTAAATATTTATATATCTAGTAAAAAGTAAAAACTAATTACCAACAAAAATAACCTAGGTCTAAATTGAAATTGAAATTTAAATTAAAAATCCGAGGATTCTTGTTATTCATTCTTGTTATTCATTCTTGTTATTATTCTTGCTATTTATAAATGAAATTAACCACGAAAACGCTGGTGTACATGTGTACATGTGTATAGGGGTTAGTGTTTATATAAAATTGGAATTTAATAATAAGAGTGAGTAATCCTAGGATTCTTGTTATTCATTCTTGTTATTTAGAATTTACACAAATAACCTTGTTAAATTAAAATTGTAAAATGTTAAGTGTAAATGAGTTAAATTTATAAAATTTTGTGGATTTGGATTTGGATTTGGATGAATGCTTCATTATGATTGGTTAATGCTTAATGCTAAATGCTAAATGATTAATGATTAATGCTTAATGATTATTTCTTAATGCTTAATGAAAAATAAGATTATTTTTTTTTTTTTGTTGTAACACTTTTTTTTAATGCTAAAGTGTATTGCTAATGCTAATCTAGTTTTAATCAAAGGTATATGCAAAATATTAAATATTTAATCTTAATCTAAATACTTATACTAAAAATTATTCCATAAAAAATAATATTCTTGTTCTGTTAATTTGTCACCTAAAAAAGCTCGTCTATTGATATAGGATTGTCCTTCATGATCAAAAAGTGGTCTCTTAGTTGCAGTTAATTCAAGTGTTTTCATAGGACTCATCAAGGGTAATCATTGCAACACCTCATCTACAGGTCTCATGGGAAAAGGACCAGTTGCAGGTTCGTAAAACCCTGCAGCAATTCCAAATTGATAATTAGAGCAATGATTAAAAGGCAATTCCATTAATAACATTTGAGTATCCAGAAAATTATTAGTAACTGTAGAGATATCATTAGTTATAGGTAATGCAGACAATAAATAAAAAGAAGTTTTACTTACAAAGCTTCAATTCGAATATAAAACTTGTAAATATATATTTTGAAATTTACCAGCCAGAAAACCGATAAAGTACTTTAGAATATTAATTATTACTATGAATAATATTAGAGTTATAGGTATGATCATGTTATTTAATATTTTGTATTTTTTTTTCGTATATTTCTTATTTTATACTTTGTTTGTTATATCTAAGCTTTATATTTAATTTTCTAAATAAGCCTAGGAGTTGTTTCTAAATCTAAATAGCAAGAATAATCATCCTAGTACAGAAAATTTATACACTAGAAATAATATAATGTAAAATTTTTACATTCAAGTTATTAACTTGTCTTATTTATAGGTAATAAAGTTAAGAGGGGGGGTTTATGTATATAATTTATAAATCAGCCTCGGAAATTAATAATTAATAATTAATAATTATATATTAAAAATTCCTAGGATTCTTGTTATTCATTCTTGTTATTCATTCTTGTTCTTAAAAAATTAAAAAAAAAAAGATAAAATAAATCAATTCGGAATGTTATGCAAGCATATTTATTAATCCTAAATTTACCTTATTCTACTTCACTGTTAAATAGTAAGTTTGTTTTGTTAATGTTATTTATTTGAGATTAATAATCCTAGGATTCTTGCTATTTAGAGAATAACAATTATAATAATAATAATAATAATTATAATAATAATAATTATAATATATAATAAAAATAATTTAAGAATTGTAGTACCTTTGCTTTAATATTTAATAACTGAGTCTATATTACTCTTAATATGAATCTTAATTTTATTCTGACGATTTCTTTGATTCTTACTCTTAATATAATTATGTATCTTACTATTAATATTACTCTCATTATGACTATTACTATTTTTCTTACTCTCTCAATAAGCCTAGGAAAATAACAAGAATAATAATACTAGGACTCTAACTCTTGTTATTTAAATAAATTCTAACTCTAACTATAACTTTTACTATTAATATAAATTAGACTCGAAATTCTAAATTATAAATTATAAATTATAAATTATAAATTATAAATTATAAATTATCCTAGGCTTATTCATTCTTGTTATTCAAATTCAAATTAAAATTAAAATAAAATTAAAATTAAAATTTAAATTAACTGTAACTGTTACACTTACTTTGCTTTGATTAAAGGTTAAATTAATCATTCATAATTCTAAAAGGTTTATTAATAATAATAATAATAATAATAATCCTAGGCTTATTCAAAATACAAACGAAAAATTCATGCTGTCCCGTCCTCTTATCAAAAATAAAATTTTTTTTACCAAATTTAAAAATGAAAAATTGAAAACAAAAGTAATATCCAACCCTTCACAGCATGTATCCCACCCCTTTTCAAACCTCCAACCAAAGTTTAAGATTCAATGTTATAGTTTTTTTTTTATAAATATAAATATAAATATAAAGATTGAACCATAATTATAATCTATTCATTTTTTTAAAAATGATTTTTGCTATTTTAGATATTTAAAAATAAACAAAAATTAATAATAATAATAATAATAATAATAATAATAATAATAATTAATAATAATAATAGAAATAAAAATTTAAATAAAATATAATTTAATTTAATTAATCTATACTCTTTTGCGAAAAATATTATTTAATTTAATTAATCTATACTCTGTTGCTAATTTTAAAATATTTATCATTATGCTCATATTTGTCTTGTCATTATGCTCATTATATGTGATTATATGTGATTATATGTGATTATATGGATTATTGCTGATTCTATTATGCTTGTTATTTAATATTTACTCTTGCTATTTTAAATAGCAAGCATCCTAGGATTATTATTCTTATTATTATTCTTGCTATTTAGAGAAAGTTTAAAGATGTTGACTAATTTACTAATTAACTAATGAATTAATGAATTAATGAAATAATTAAGTAATTAAGTAATTAAGTAATGAAGTAATTAAGTAATTAAGTAATTAAGTAATAAAGTAATTAAATTAATGAAGTAATTAACTAATGAAGTAATTAACTAATTATTGTTATGTTTAATCATTATTATTATTTTTATGTTTAAATTTACCTGAAATAAAAATTGGTGCAATCATAGCTAATAATAAAATCATACTACAACTAATAAGTAATGGAGCTCCATAAGTATAAAGTCCTTCACCAAGTGTTTCAATTTGCAAGAAGTTAGTAAATGTTGTATCCGCATTATGAGGATTAACAGTAATTAAAACATTATTAAGTAAATTAGGACTAAAATTAGAATTTCATAAAATTTTATTAGTTTGATGTAAGAATAATGTAGGTAAACCATAAACATCATTAACTGCAAAAGGTAAAATTCATTTCATTTCATAAATAAATAAACCAGTAATAGCTAAAACAAATGACATATTAGCATTAATTTGTGCTTGAGTATTTCCAATTTCAGATAATTTAATATTAAACATCATAATAACAAAAAGAAATAAAACAGTAATAGCACCAACATATAAAATTATATAAGAAATTCCTATAAAACCTACTCCTAATAAAATTAAAAAGCCTGCAGCATTACAAAATACCGCAATTAAAAAAATTACAGCTATAACAGGATTTACAGAAATAATTACTAAAACACTGGAAATTATTGTAGATCAAGCTAATAAATCAATAAAAAAATTTGTCATTGTCATAATAATTATAATTAGTTCTTAGAATTTGATTTTTAATAGCCTACGTTTAAAGTTTAAAGATAAAAATAAACGCTCGATTAAAGAATATGTTTATTATAAATAACCTAATTATTTAGCTCATCTAATAACTAATAACTAATAACTAATAACTAATAACTAATAATTAATAACTAATAACTAATAAGACACTTAAGAGTCCTAGGATTATGATTCTTATGATTATTCTTGTTATTTTAAACAAGAAGAGTAACATTAAGAGTCCTAGGATTATTGTTATTTATAAATATTAAATTTTTTTGACATATCTAATAAGACACTTAAGAGTCCTAGAATTATTGCTATTGTTATTAAAATAAAAATAAAAATTCATTAATATGATAACAGTTATTAGGTATGTTTATGTGTTTAGTCAATTAGTCAATTACTCAATTACTCAATTAGTCAATTACTCAATTAGTCAATTAGTCAATTAAGCTTAAGGCTAACATAAAATAAAATAGTTTTTATATAAGACAATGATAAATTGAATTAGTTTATTTGTGGGGTTTTCAATGATCAATTATCAATTATAAATTATAAATTATAAATTATAAATTATAAATTATCAATTATCAATTAATAGAATTACAAAATAATATTAGTATATCAAACTTGATTTCTTAAACATAGTAACGACGAAAGACTTTAATCACTTGATATTTTAATATTTTAATATTTTTATATTTTAATATTTTAATTTTTTAATCTTTTAATGTTTTTTAAAATACCTACGTTACTTACAAAACAAAACAAAACAAAACAAAACCTTACTTACAAAACCTGACTTTATTAGTTCCTTAGTTTGTTAGTTTGTTAGTTTGTTAGTTTGTTAGTTCGTGAGGGAGAAAAACTTTATTTTTAAGATTACCATTAACATTAACATTAACATTAACATTAACATTTAAATTAAAATTAAAAAAAACAATTAAAATTAAAATTAACAAATCAATTGTGGATTTAACCAAGAAGAACTAAATAAAAATAATTTAAAATTAAGAATTAATAATAAGAGTCCTAGGATTCTTGTTATTTAAAAAATTAAAACACTCTTATTTTGTTGTGCGAATAAAATATATTATTCTAATTTGATATTTGGCTAGTATTATAGTATTTATATTTATATTTACATTTATATTTATATTTATATTTATATTTATATTTATATTTATATTTAATAACAGGAATGCCTGGTCTAAAAATTATAGAATAATCTTTTAAAATAATAAAATAATAATAATAATAATAATTATAATAATTATAATAATAATAATAATAAGATTTAATTTCCTTTCGAGTCCTTATTAATAAAAATAAGAATCAAGGTAGAATAATAATAAGAATAAGAATAATAATAATAATCAGAATAAGAAACAGAATCAGAATCATAATAATAATAATAATCTTTGCTTTGATTACTTTGATTACTTTGATTACTTTGATTACTTTGATTACTTTGATTACTTTGATTATAGGAGTAATAATCTATTCTAATCTTTTCTAATCTTATCTAATCCTTGCTAATAATAATAATAAAAATAAAGCTAACAGATATTAGTAAATTTAAAATAGAATTAATTCAAGTATTAATAGACTACGTAAGGTATTAAAAATAAAATTAAAATAAAATTAAAATTAAAATAAAAATTAAAATAAAAATTAAAATTAAAATTAAAATTAAAATATTCTATAATCATAATGATAATTATAATATAAATGTGAATGTGAATTAAATTATATTATATTATATTATTTTAGCCGACATCAAAAAAAGGTAACAGGTAAAAGGTCAAAGGTCCTAGGAAACAAATATTATACATTATTATTAAATTAATCTTAAAATAGATTGATAACAAAAAAAATAAATAACAAAATGACAAAATAAGAAGATAACAAAATAAAATCAATGTCTAAATAACAAGAATAATAATAAGAATAATAATAATAATCCTAGGATTGTTTCTTATTCTCCTAGGAAAATTCATGCTTGTTCTTAAAATTATAAAAATTAAATTTTAGATAATATGACTCATTGTAACTGTAATACTATGAGCACCTCTTCTATTTTTAAGGTTAACTCTAGATCAGTCTACATATGTTACTTTACTTGGAGAAGTTGGTCCTCTTTGTAGAACTCTTGAAGAAATTCTTGGTATAACTTTTTGTGTCATTAATCTTCCTCCTATTTTAACTTTAATTCCTGCTAAGAAAGATCTTGTAACTGAATATCTATAATTCTCATGAGCTTGAATTTTAGAATATAATACAGTTCTTCTAAAAATGAAATTAAAGAATGTTCTAACTGGAATTTTATTACACATCATTCCAATTGCTTTAACTAAAATATTATCATCAAAAAAAGGTAATTTTAATGGTATTAAATCTAATACAACAGTTTTATTTAAAATTTTACTTAAAATTCTACATAATTTATTTAATCTTATTTGATTTTTAGGTGAAAATAAAAATTGTAATGAATATTTTTTAAACAATAATTGTTCTTTAGCTTTATCTGATAATTCTGTTGTTTTAGGATTATTAGTATTAGTATTAGTATTATTATCTTGATTATTATTATTATTATTATTGTTATTATTATTAACAATAGAGATACCACCAATTTCAGTAGCAATATTAGTATTAGTTTCTAAGTTTGCTTGATTTTGAGATAAATTTAGAGTTTCATTGACATTTAGATTTACATTTACATTTAGAGAAGTATCTTTATCTTTATCTTTATCTTTATCTTTATCTTGATCTTTAAACAATAAATCTAATTTTTTTAATCTATTTAATCTATTTTTTCTAGTTTTTTTATTAACTTTCCCTGGAATAAAATAATAAAATAAATTAATAACTATATTATTAGCAGTAATCATAAATACAGGTTTACTAATTAAACAAGACATAGCTCTAAATGCATATTCTAATAATGTAACAATATTATCTATATTAATCTTATTATATTTATTAAAATTATATGTGATATTTTGATTAAATTTGTTAACTACTTTATATGGTGTAACTAGATTAAAATATTGTTTAATATTTATATTTATATTTATATTTGTATTTTTTTGATAATTATGTATTAAATTTTTAAAATGATTAATTTCATCTGTGTAATTAGTTTTTATACCAGATTCTAAGATTTGTTTAAATATTGAAATTTGAGATTTATTTATTATTTGTTCTAATCTGAAATTATAAACTTCTTTATCTTCTTTAACTACTTGAGCTTCTTTAGCTTCTTTAGATATGATATGTTGTATCTTGCTAAGTGACTCTAAATTTTCTTTACCAAAAACAGATTGTTGTTCTTGTTCTTTTGAAATTGACCCTGTAACTAATTTATTGTTATCTAAGTTATAATTATCATGTGAATTAAAATTAAAATTATTTTCTTTATCTTTATTTACTTGTAATAATGGTTTTAAAAAATTTAATGGTATTGGTAAATTATTATTATTTAAATCTTGTTTTAATTGAGAAATTTTATCTTTTATTAAATCAGATCTATGTAAAAAAGCAAAAAGACTTTTGAACTTATAAAATTGACTTTGACTTTGAGTTTTAATTGTAGTTTTATAAGCTCCAAGGGTTGTAGTATTAATTTTAGATCTTAATTTCTTTTGAGGTAATTTTGATATATGATTAATATTTTTTTTATTTAACATAATAAAATTTTTAAAATGCCCTTTATTTTGTTTTTTATTATCAATTAATTTGTTTTCATAATTTTTAAATTTATTAACTAGTATTTGAACTCCAGTTAAAAATGATCTAGGTTTACTATTTAACAGATTTATCAGATCATCTTTACTATTTACTTGTGTTGCTTGATTTATATGTATAAATTGTAAATATCTATCACCAAACATTTTAGAAATTTTTTTATTATCATTAATTATAATATTTAAACCTTTAGATCTGTTTTCTCAGTTTCATTGAATTAAATTATCATACATTTTTATTATATTTTTATATTATTATATTATTATCTTATTATTTGATTTATTTCTTTCCTAAATTTGAATTAACTTTGTGTAGTTTTTGCGACATCTATAAATAAATATAGTATTATATTAGCTTATTAAATATAGGCTAAAGCTAAGGAGGCATATATTAAATGAAGTAAGTTTTTATAATATATTTTGAATATTACTATTTTTTTTAATTTTAATAATAATAACTTCTAATATAATAAAATATAAAATACTAGCTAGAATTTAGGACTTCATTTAATTATTTAACATTCCATTATATAAATAATATACATACGTTTTATTTTCTAGAAATATAATGTTTCTTGGAACAAAAGAATTTGTTATTATAAGGGATACTGGTCTTATATAAATGTTAAATATTTTAAGTTAAGCTGACAAATATTATGGTATTTTCGTATGTAAAAAAATTACTGTTTTTGTTTATTTGTATCTAAATATTAATTTAAACATAAAGATAAATATTAATATAAATATAAATATAAATATAAATATAAATATAAATATAAATATAAATGTTAATTTGAATCTAAATATAAATAAAGAAAGAAGTTAAATCTTACTGGAAAATGTAAAGATATTAATATTAATTTATAAATTTTATTTTAAAACAATAAATAATAATGATATCATAGAATTTAATTAAATTTAATTTGTAACGTATCCTTAATTTTTAATTCATAAACTATATTCAGCTGCTTCTTATATTATTCTGATTCTGATTCTGATTCTGATTCTGATTCTGATTAAAATTCTTGTGACGTTTAATAAATTATACTAATATTATATTATATTATATTATATTATATTTTGTCTATTATATTATGTGAATTTACTATTCTAAATAATTACATATTAGATTATTAAGCGTTTTCTTGTAACAAATAAAATAAATTAAAATAAAAATAAAAATAAAAATAAAAATAAAAATTAAAATTAAAATTACAATTACAATTACAATTAAAATAATAGAAAAAAAATAAATAGATATAAATTAATCGTTAGAATTAGAATAGAAATATAGGATGCACCCAGGATCGAACTGGGACAACATTATTAAAAGTAATACACTCAAGCCAATCGAGTTCTGCATCCCTCATAAAAATAGTATTATGTACAAATTTTACTATTAAAATTAATTTTTTTTTATTTAAACAATGCTGAGTCGACCAGAATCGAACTGATATTATTATTACCAAAAAATGACGTTTTTCCATTAAACTACAACTCACTTTATATCTATATATATTATGTTATATTTATATATTATATATTATATTTATTATTTTTGTTATTAATAGTTAATAGTTATTTTTATATTATTTTATATTATATTATATTATTTTATATTATTTGTGGATGAATTATTTTAAGTTTTAGTATGGAATAAAAGAACAAAAAAAGAATAAGAATAAGAATAAGAATAAGAATAATAATAATCATAATCATAATAATCCTGGCCATTAATAAATGAATTAAATAAATTAATTAAATAAATTAAGAAATTAAATTAAGAAATTAAAATTAAGAAATTAAATTAAAAAGGTAGAATAGAAAATAGTACAAAACTTTTAACTGTTAATATACTCTTTTAATAATAATAATTATAATAATAATAATAATAATAATAATAATACTAATACTAATAATAATAATAATAATAATAAGAAGAATAATAATAAAAATAAAGATACAAAAGTTTAAGATAGTTGAATTAATAAAATAATAAGCAATAATATATTTATATATAATAATTTAAGAATTGAAGATATTTTAAACCTTTATATAAATACATATGTTAAACTGAACTACTTTTATTTTTGGATTATTGTGATTGTGATTGTTTTAACCGTTTGTATAAATCGGAGTTGGAGTCGGAGTCAGAATCGGAATCGGAATAGTAATCGTAATCGTAATAGTAATCGTAAATCGGAAATGGAATACCTCTAAACCAATAACTTTAAAATAATTTATTATTTAAAAAATGATCACACATTTTAATTAATAATTAATAATTAATAATTAATAAAATAAAAAAACTCTATACCGCCCTCTCTTAATCCTTAATCCTGAATCCTTAATCCTTAATCCTTAATCCTTAATCATGAATCCTTAATCTTAATAAAATATTAGTATAAATATTAGTATATTATTATTATTATTAGTACTATAATTATTATTTTTATTAGTAGTAATATTAGTAGTACTTAGTAGTTAGTAGTTAGTACTTAGTACTTAGTAGTTAGTAATTAGTAGTTAGTAGTTAGTAGTAGAATAGATTAAAAATATTATAATTATCAGTCTACCTGTTAAATAAAATAACAAATAACAAATAACAAATAAATATTTATATATATATCTCTTTGTTAAAAAAAAAAACTTTAAACTTAATATTTAAAAATTAAATTACTTTAATAATAAATTAACATACTTAAAACTATATTTATATTTTTGTTATAAAGGTTATTATAAATTCTCGTTGCGAATCGAACGCAAATTAAAATTTTAGAAGAATATTGTTCTACCATTGAACTACGAGAACAAAAAAAGAAAATTAATAATAATAATAATAATAATAATAATAATCAAGGCGAATTAAGAATAACAATAACAATAACAATAACAATAACAGGATTTATTTTTATTTTAGATGAAACTTTTTTTTTTTACAATTAACAATTAACAAAAAGGTTATAGGTTATAAATTTGACTTTACTAAATGATATTTGACAAAGCAATTTCAAAAAGATTTAGACTCAGACTCCTAGGAGAGATTTAGATTTAACTTAGACTCAGACTTATACTATTTTTATATTGCTTCTGTTAATTTGAATTTTAATTTGAATAACAAGAATCCTAGGAGAATTTTAATTGGAATTTTATAGGATTATTACTCTCAAAATTATTATTGCTATTTAGACTTTTACTTTAAAAAAATTAATTAGAATTAGAATTAACTGTTGTTTTAACTAACATAATAATAATACTAATAATAATAATAACTATTTAATTTAAAATTAAAATACTTGACTATATCAAGGTCAATTGTTTAATTAATTTACTTCTCTTAAATGAATAACAAATATAAAACTTTATTAATTCTTCTTGTTTCCTTTTTTCCTTTTGACTAATCTTTATACTTTATAACAATAGACTTCAATACAATAATTAATATAAATAAGTATTAAGTGTATTATTCTCAAACTCAAAAATATTTAATACAATAATAGACTTAGAGTCATATTAAGAGTTAGACTTAGAGTCATATTAAGAGTAATATTAATAGTAATAGTAATAGTAATAATAATAGTAAGAATAAGAGTCTAATTTAGATTTAAATTTAGAGTAAGCAAAACCAATTTAAGTAAATATTAACATTCTATCTATCATCTATCATCTATCAACTATAAACTATAAACTATAAACTATAAACTATAAACTATAAACTAGAAATTATAAAATATAAACTAAAAAAAGAACATTTGTCTTAAAACTTAACAAAAATAACAAAACAAATAAAAATAAAACTAAAAATACAAATACAAATACAAATATAAATATAAATATAAATATAAATATAAATATAAAGATAAATCAGACTTTAAGTTATTAATTTATTAATTTATGAATTTATTAATTATTATGTTATTCATTTATGAAAATTCATTTACGAGAAGTAAATTATATACAATATATTATAAAGTATTAAGTATTACTTATTAATTATGACTTATGAATTATGAATTATTACTTATGAATTATTAATTATGAATTATGAATTATGAATTATATTATTAATTAGTTTAGTTATTATTATTATTACAAATAAATTATATTATATTATATTATATTATATTATATTATATTATATTATAAAATAAAATTAAATTATTACTTCGCTATTACTTCGCTAGGGGGTAGAGGATTCGAACCTCTGTATATAAAGTGTAAATTTACCGCTAAACCAACTCAGCTAACCCCCTTATTTTAATTAAAATTATAATTGTTATAGTATTATTTTTATTATTATTAATATTAATAGTAATAGTTATTAGTTATTTTATTTATTAGCTTATTATTGACAGTTATTTTTAATTATTTAGTATTATTTCTAATTTATTATTTATTATTTATTATTTATTATTCTTTTTAATAATTAATTCTAATTTTTATTCTTATTACTTAATTTATTTATATTAATATTTATGTCTTATTTTATTTATAATAATAATAATATATTTGTTTTATTAATACTAATACTATTAAATGTACAAATTATTTAAATTGTATGTTAACTTTATTAATTTTATAATTAATTTATAAATTATATATTAGATATTATATATTAAATATTAAATATTAAATATTAAAGATTAGATATTATATAGTATATTATATATTATATATAAGATATTAGATATTATATATATTTTATTAGATATTAGATATAAAAGATTAAAGATTATATATTATATATTAGATAGCAAACTTTATTGTACTATTAAACATAAATTATAGTTAGTATTGTATTAGTATAAATATAAATAAATAAATAAATAAAATACTAAATTACTAAATTACTAAATTAAAAAGTAAATAAATAAATAATGTAAATGTAAATGTAAATGTAAATAAAAATAAAAATCCTAGGGGTAATTCGTAATCTTTTTTTGTCTTTTGTGTCTTTTTTTGTCTTTTGTGTCTTTTTTGTCTTTTGTGTCTTTTTTGTCTTTTGTGTCTTTTTTAGAGGGGTTATATTCAATTCTATTATTCTACCTATGTTTTATTTTCCAGCTACACCTTCCAGTACAGCTACCTTGCTATGACTTTTGAGATGTTACCCAAACGATTTAACAGGTATCGTTATTCTTAGTAAAACCATTTATTATATCAAATCTTGTAATTTCGTCTGCTATAAAATTACGATAAAAATTAACTATTCGTAATATTCGCGGCTATTATTACTATAATCTTAGAATTACTTTTGTTTAACAGTTTATCAAGTTTCCACCAATCCGAGCTCCTTCCCAGCGACAGACAGTTAGTTCATCACGAATGCATGCTTCACCGTTGCGTGGCTGATCAACGATTACTCGAAATTCCATCTTCATGCCACCGAGTTTCAGGTGACAATCCGCTTGTTATTATATAAATTTTCTTTGATGATTAGCTCTTCCTTAATGTCCTAAATAATTGCAATTTAATAAATATAAATATAAATATAAATATAAATATAAAAATATAATAAAAATTAAAAAAAACAAAATTATTTCTCTTGGACGGTTTTGCGTCACTTTGTAAAAATTTCTGTGGCACGTCTATAGCCCAAGTCCATTAGGGCCATAACGATTTGTCTTCGCCCCAAATAGCTTTCTATCAAAACTACTATTGCGTTAAGTATAAATAAACGCGAGGGATTTTGTCCGTTAACGAAATTAATCTGACTTCTCACGATACGAACTGACGACAACCATGCAACACCTGTTTAAAATTATGTATGTGTAATTTAAATGCAAGAACTGGTAAGATTTTACGCGGATTAACGTATTAAATAACATGCTCCACTTCGTTTGCTCCGAGACCGACTAATTTTTTAGATTTCAACTTTGCAGTCGTACTCGCAAGGCGGTATGGTAAACGCGTTAACTTCGCCACCAATAAAAATATACTGACAACTACCATACATCGTTGACTGTGTGGGCTAATGAGGTCTCTAATCTCTTTCGTTCTCCACACCTTCATTCCTCAGCGTCAATCTTTAACTAGATGAACAGCCTTCGCCATTGGAACTCTATTAAGTTTCTCGGGATTTTAACCTTACTCCTAATATTGTTTTACATCCCCTATTAGATTCTATCTTCAAGTCCCTTAAGATCTTAAATAATTTCAATATAAAAATTAAAATTAAAAATAATCAGAAATTTACCTTTTCTTTTTCTTTTCTATATCTAATTATACACTATTAAAGATTTTAAGCTTTCGAAGATGCCTACGAATTCTTTACGCCTGTTGAAGAGGACTAACGTTAGCGTCTCTGGTATTACCGAGTCTTCTGGCACCAGATTTTAGACAACACTTATTATAAAGAAATCATGATTTTACTTTATTTTATCAAAAGAGACACTCCTTTGATTTCAGTTAGCTAGTTCACTCTTGCGAGCATTGACTAATATTCTTGACTGCTGGCAGATAATTCTACCTGGTTATTTCATTCCCAGTGTGGCCATATGTTCCTACAAACTTGGCTATCCATCGATGGCTTGGTAAGCTTTTAATCCCACCAACAACCTAATAGACGTAAATAAAATCCTATAGCGAAATAATTTCTTTATGGCAAAAATAGCATATTTGCACTACACCTCATTCCTTAGTATAAAAAATAGCATAATTAGCCTAGATTACTCTACCCCTGTTCAACCAATCAAAAAAATGAAGGAAACAGTCCCAAATAATCTTACTAATCACTACTTTAAGGTCTCGACTTTGACGGCTAAATCAAAATAGTTTAATTTTTTATATTTATTAGAATTTATTACACTGTATATACCCGGATTAGTCAAGTATATCTTATGTAACGTGAGTTAAGCATATTATAATATATATAAATTTATTAAAAACTTATATCGATACTATAAATGAAAATAATAATTATCTCCTATTTAAGAAGACTACAGGGTATACAATTTACTTTCCTCACCTCTACACCTTGTTTCCTACTAATAATAAACTAACCATTTAACTTATTACCTTAAAAAACAATCGATTTGCATGTCTTAAAACTACTGAACAACGTTCAATCCGAACCAAAATTAAATTCTTTTAGATTTAGATAATTTTTTATTTTTATTTTTATTTTTATTTTTATTTTTATTTTTTGTTTATTTTTATGTTTATGTTTATGTTTATTATATTATCGTATTTTATTTGCTTAAGCAATATTTATTATCTCTTTTAATATTTTTATTAATAATGTTATTGTTAATGTTAATGTTAATATTTGAATCTTAATATTAATCTTCATCTTAATCTTCATATTCATATTCCTGTTATTTTTGTTTGTTATTGTCATATATTAATTGTTACTTTGTTATTCTTAAAATTAAAATTACAATTAAAATTAAAATTACAATTAAAATTAAAATTCTAAATAACAAGAATAATCATCCTAGGATTATTAATATTTACAGGTGGGAATAAAAAAAATTTAAGTAGAAGTTAAACTAATGCTTGGGTTTTTTTAAAAAACCGACAATTACTAGTACTAGAAGTTAATACAATAATAATAAGAATAATAATAATAATCATAATAATAATAATAAGTCACATAATACCTTTATATCAAGGCAAAGTAAAGCTGATTACCCTTCCATTTATCTTTATCTTGTAGCAAATTAAACACTCATTTGTGATTTGTGAGGATTCTAAATTTTGCAAGAATGATTTAACGAAGATCTACACCATTTTAAATAAGAATTATCAATTATCAATTATCAATTATCAATTATTAATTGAAGCAGAATTAATACCCTAAAGAATAAAAAGAATACAAAAATATGACACAGCAATATTGGATAAGAGTCTCCTAGGATTATTGTTATTTAGAGTCAGAGTCCGGCACATCATTTTAAATTTTAAAATTTTAAACATTAACCATCATCTAAATTACCTTAAGTAATAAATAAACAATTAATAGCTAATAATTCCTAGACTGATTTTTATTAAGTATTAAGTATTAAGTATAAAGTATTAAGTATTAAGTATTAAGTATTAAGATTCTTATTAAGACACTTAATTTCCCCGGCTTAAGTTGCAGTAACTTTAACTATCAATAAAAACCCAATAATAATATTATACCACTTATTATAAATTATAAAGTATTAATTATAAATTATAAATTAATATACCTAAAAAGGTTTCTAAAACTAAAACTAAAACTAAAACTAATCTATTAATATAGTTGCAAAATTTATATAAATTAATATAATATTTAGGAATAGTTATTTCTTTATATTTTTTGTTACTAAATAATAAATACTAATTAATAAATACTAAATACTAAATACTAATTAATAAATAGTAATTACTAAATACTTAATACTAAATGCTTATGTTAAATATAGTTCCATAAGTAACCATAGATAAGGGTATTAAAAAGGGTGAAAAGTGTACTTATAAATTAAAATATTCAAATATTAACTATTATTAACTATTATGAGTGAGTAACCGTATATCTAATAACGATTTATTTTTTCTTTAACTTTCTAAATAACAATAATCCTAGGGCTATTTAAAATAGCAAGAATCATAGGATTATTAAATTAGTTTTGCTTGGGTTTTTGTTTTTTGTCGCAATGATAAATTAAATATGAATTAATTTTGAGTTTAAGGAAATTAAATTTTATTAATTATTAGTTAAATGAAAGAATTTTAAGAGTACACTTGATTAAGTCTTTATCTTTATCGTAATATTTATCTTTATCTTTATATTTATATTTATATTTATCTTTATATTTCTCTTTATCTTTATATTTATATTTATCTTTATCTTTATCTTTATAAATTGCTTTTGTTAATTCTTTTGCTTTTGCTTTTCCTTTGCCTTTTGAAAGCGTGGTTAAAAGAGGTAGAATTAGTTTAATTGGCAAAATAACGTTCTGTGGCTACGTTGTTCAGAGTTCAAGTCTCTGATTTTACCCTTTAAATAAAATTAAATAAGATATATTAAATAAAATATATTAAATACTACAGTTCTTTAACAAAACAAAACAAAAATAAATAATAA